>Ga0114962_10000158_pt1 | contig 58049 bp, 52 predicted proteins | sample C_130820_MF_Meta_FD_87017 | JGI IMG/M metagenome (GOLD analysis project Ga0114962, IMG submission 87017) | Freshwater microbial communities from Lake Croche, Canada to study carbon cycling - C_130820_MF_MetaG | ecosystem: Environmental > Aquatic > Freshwater > Lake | place: Lake Croche, Canada... | reverse complement strand
GTTCGAAGCCGATACCGTCTCACACGGAGGCGGAAGCAGCAGCGGAGCCTTCCTCTGGAGCCTGACACTCACCGACTTTCACAGCGGTTGGACTGAGCTGGCGGCGCTCTGGGGCAACAGCGGTGGCGAAGTGCGCGTAGGCCTTGAGCGCATCGAAGAAGACCGTCAGGAAGAAATGGAACGAGCGGGCGAGTGCCACCCCCTGCGGAAAACCTTGTCAAAATCAACCCAAGCGCCGGGTGTCATGAATCCTGGCGCAACGACTTAACCTCTCCGGTGTCATTTATCATTGGCGCAATACGCCGGGAGGCTGGCGGCGGCGACGGCTTGGCCGAGGCGCTTGGTATTTTCATCGGGCACCACCAGTTTGATTTGGAGTTCGGGAAACTCGTGGGCGAGCACGGTTTCGGCCTCATTGATGATGATATGACCGCCCTCGCCGCTGGTGACCCGGCCCAGAATCAACAGGTTGGCGATGTCGTAGTCATCGGCGTAGTGGGCAATGGCATATCCCAGGTAACAACCGATGGTTTCATAGATGGCTGCTGCCCGCGGATCGTCGGCTTGCTGGGCCTCTTGCACATGGACGAGTTGCTCGGGAAACGGCAGCTCGCCGAAATCAAAACCTGCGAGAGGTGCGAGGCGGGCCACGGCTTGCTGGGAGAAATACATGGCACCGCAACCCCGGTCTCCTGACCATTCGTCGATCGGCGCAGTATCGCTAAAATCCACCGGCGCAAACGCGAGTTCATTGAGCCAGGGCGTGATGTGACCGTTGCCATCGACGTAGCCGGCGGCTTGGGAGGTGCCCAAGGCGACGCCGAGCACCCGGTTGGCCGCCAGCCCCATGGAGCCTGCCAGCGCGGTGACCTCGCCATCATTGACGACCTCGAAGGGGACGTTGTGCCAACGCTCCTTGAGAGCGAAAAAGACCCGGCGAATGGATGCTTCGAAAGCTTCCGGGCTGACCCCGCGAAACAGCGAAGCGGCGCACACTTCGTTGTTGATGTAAACCCCGGCGGCACTGCCGCCGATCGCATCCACCCGCGGCAAGTGTGCCGCGGCACGGCACAACGAATCGTGAATCCCTTCGATGTGATAGGCTGGATCGCTCTGGAAATATGGGTCCCAGACGACCTCCTCGGAAAACACCACCTTGCCATCAATGACTGCGGCACACTTGCGATCCGAGCCGCCCAGATCAAAGCCGATGCGGCAGCCATTCAGATTGCGCCCGAGAGGCATAGCGCTTTCCATGGCGGCCGGCAACTCGCTTGGCCCGACCGCCACCACCGTGATGGCTGCACCAAAGATTTTCCGGCCGATAAAGTCCCAGTCGAAACTCCGCGCACCTCCCGCCGCGTAGATCGCCCCCAGCGCCGCCGCCACATCCGGCGCGCCCGCTACCAGCAGCCGGTTACCACCCTTTTGCCAGAGCAGAAACTTGAAGCGACGCTCGACGTATTTGAGCGTCAGGGGGTCCTTGCTCACCCCAGCCGACAGGATGCTGTCAGTCAAACGAAACACCGTGCCGTCATCACGGCATAGCGCCAACTCCAATTCACGGCGCGCCGGATCCGCCTTGACCTTGGCGCGATAGGCCCGGTTCCACAACACGGCGGGCACAAACCCCACATCAAGCAGCGGACGAAACTTGGGAAAAACAGCAATTGGCATCATGACAATAGATAACAGCCGAACCGGCCGCAGCCTAACCCACCCATCACAAACTTCCAAGCCAAGATCGAAAAATTTCAGGCTCCATCCGTCAGTTGCGCAAAACCACTGAACAACTTGGAGTCCACCGGCGGGCGACTCGGCAGCGCCTCGTCGCTGCCGAGGTGCGCCTCGCACAGCGCCCACAATTCAGCCGGCTGGCTGCAGCGCCGCAGCGCGTACTCAAACGCCGGATCTAACCCGTGACTGATGTAGCCGAGTGTGCGCTTCATCCGTTGCACATGCCCCAACGGCTCGTAGCGCGGCGCCTCGCGCGCTATCTCCGCCGATAATTCGCGGATGTATTCAAGTAAATCCCGGTAGGTCGGTATAATCATCTCAGCGCCCTCGCAGGCCGCCCGCACTTGCCCGAAGATCCATGGATTGCGGATGGCGCCGCGGCCGATCATGAGGCCGGCGGCGGCGCTTTGGCGCTGGTAGGCCAGCGCGCTGGGCACATCCACGATATTGCCATTGGCGATGACCGGGCAGCTCAAGGTGGCTACGGCGGCCTGCACGCAGGCGGTGTGGACCGGGCCTTGGTAGCACTCACGGACGCTGCGGGCATGAACGGTGAGGCCATCGATGGCATGCCGGCGGAAAATCTCCAGCAAGCCGCCAAATTCATCGCTCCCGCTATACCCAACCCGCGTTTTTACCGTGAAGCGCCCCGCAATCACCTCGCGCAAGCCGCCGAGCAAGCGGTTAATCGCCTCCGGGTCGCGCAGCAAGCCGCCACCTGCCGACTTGCGGCACACAATCGGCGCCGGACAACCGAGGTTTAGATCAATCCCGGCCACCGGATAGGCCGCCAGCGCCACGGCACTGCGCCGCAGGCTGGCTAGGTCGGAACCAATCATCTGAGCGAATACCGGACGACCGGTTTTGTTTTCCGTGATGGCGCGCAAGATATGCGGGTTAAGGGTAGAGGCGGGGTGGACGCGGAAGTATTCGCAGACGAACCAATCTGGGGAGCTGCGGCGAGCCAGCACGCGCATGAAGGGCAGGTCGGTGATGGCCTGCATGGGAGCGAGGACGAGGGCGGGGCGGAGGGCTGGGAGCAAATCGCGCATGAGAGAGGGCCGGGGGAAGCGGATGAATGGCAGGAAAAGGCTTGACTTGCAAGTGGTAGCGGGCATTTTGGCGGCAACCTCAACCTTGAAGGAGCGCCCAGTGGACAGTGACCTATTGCATACGGAAAAAATTCTCGCAGATCGCAAGACATTCTATCTTGATCTGAAACAGAACCAGCGTGGGATGGTGGTGAAGATCACCGAGGACGTCAGTGGCAATCGCGACACGATCATGGTGCCGGCGGAAATTCTCGCAGATTTCATTGCGGCCTTGTCTGATATCAAAGCGACGGCCGACGAGCAGGCGTGAACGGGCCTGACGGGTTCGGGTCAGACACGGGCGGCCATGAGCAGGATAGATTAACCACGGATTGGGCGGAAGCAGATGGTGAAATATTCCATGGCAAAAAATCCGTGTAATCCGCGCAATTTTCCTGATTATCGGAAAGGCAATGAGTCAGGTTATCTCGCTGCGCTGGGTTGTGGTTCCTATTCTCACCCCGGGATTTTAATTTCGGAGTTCGGGGTGATCGGCAGGCGCGGGAAAAAACCTTAGGCCTTGCGGAGTTGCGCGATGGCTTGGGCCATGTCGGGCGCGCGGTAGGTGGCCGAGCCGGCGACCAGCACATTCGCCCCTGCGGCCGCACAGGGGCCGGCGGTGGCAGCGTCAATTCCGCCATCCACCTCGATGTGGTAGGCCAGGCCGCGGGCAGCGCGGATGGCGGCCGCCGCCTGGATTTTGGCCAAGACCTCGGGCATAAATGCTTGGCCGCCGAAACCTGGCACCACGGTCATGCACAGCAGCAGGTCGATTTGGTCGAGAAACGGCAGCGCGGCCTCCAGCGGGGTGGCGGGATTGAGGGCCAGTCCGGCCAAGCGTCCGGCTTGGCGGATCTGGTGCAGGGTTTGGCCGACGTCGTGGCTGGCTTCGAGGTGAACAGTGATTAAATCGGCACCGGCAGCGACAAAGCGCGGCAAGTAATGGTCCGGCCGGGAAATCATCAAATGCACATCCAGAAACAGCGCGGTCGACTCCCGCAGGCATCCGATGAGCGGCGGCCCGAACGTCAGATTGTCCACAAAGTGACCGTCCATCACATCCAGATGCATCCAATCCGCACCGGCCCGCTCGGCCCGCGCGACTTCCTCGCCAATTTTGGCAAGGTCGGCGGCAAGGAGCGACGGGGCGATCAGGCGGTCTAAATAGGTATGGGACATCTCGCCACTGATTCGAACCAGGAATCCGCCCGCTGACGATAAAAATTATCCAGCCGGGGCGCATCCCTTCAACCCGAACTCCGAAGCTGAAATCTGAAATTCGATCATGAAACCACGGATTACACGGATTACACGGATTACACGGATTACACGGATTACACGGATTACACGGATTACACGGATTACACGGATTTTTTGGATTTTTTGGATTTGGATTCTCTCACCATTTGCAGCACAGCAGAAGCTCCAGATCGCCCTCACTTCAATCCGTAAAATCCGTGTAATTTGCCTGATTGTTTGAAAAGCAGGCAGTCAGGCAATCTCGCTTCGCTCGGTTGTGGTGCATTTTCCCCCGAGTATTGCCCAACTTCGGCGTTCGGGTTCAAGTGGCCGCACTCTCACCCACGGCCAGGCTGGCCGTGCCCCTCTTACGCTTTGGCGATGCTCGGGGCACCGAAATACGGCACGAGTGCGGCGGGAATGCGGATGCTGCCGTCGGGTTGCTGGCATTGTTCCAACAGCGCGACATACAGCCGAGGCAGTGCGGTGCCGGAGCCGTTGAGCGTGTGGGGAAAGCGGTTTTTGCCTTCGCTGTCCTTGAACCGCAGGCGCATGCGGCGGGCCTGATAGTCACCGAAGCACGAGCAGCTGGACACCTCGAGGTATTTGCCATGGCCGGGGGCCCAGACTTCGATGTCGTAGGTTTTGGCCGACGATTGCCCTACATCGCCCGTGCACAACTCGATGACGCGGTAATGCAGGCCGAGGTTTTGCAGGATCGACTCGGCGTGGCCGGTGAGTTGTTCCAGCGCCTCGAAACCGGTATCGGGATCGACGATTTGGACCAGCTCGACCTTGTCAAACTGGTGCATGCGGATGATGCCCTTGTTATCGCGGCCAGCGGAACCGGCCTCACGGCGGAAGCAGGGGGTGTAGGCGACCATTTTCACGGGCAGCGCAGCTTCGGGCAAGAGGGTATCGCGATAGAGATTGGTGACGGGCACCTCGGCGGTGGGCGCCAGAAACAACGAGTTGCGCCCATCGCTTTCCGCAGGCTCCGTGCCATACATGTCGCCCTCAAACTTCGGCAATTGGCCGGTGCCTTCCATGCACTCACGTTTCACCAGGTGCGGCACGTTGACTTCTTCGTAGCCGTTGGCGGTTTGCGTATCTAGCAAAAAATTGATGAGGGCGCGTTCGAGGCGGGCGCCGCGGCCGCGATAGACGGCGAAGCCGGCGCCGGCGACGCGGATGGCGTCGTCCCAGTGGATCAAGCCCAGCGCGGTGGCCAACTCGACGTGATCTTTGGGTTGGTCGATGGCGGGCTGGGTGCCCCACTCGCGCACGACGGGATTGGCCGACTCGTCGTTGCCGATCGGGCAGGCCTCGTGTGGGAGGTTGGGGATATTGAGGAGAAGGTTGGATTGGCGGAGGGTGGCGGCTTCGGCGGCCGCCTCAAGCTCGGCGATTTGGGCGTTGATGGCACGTGCTTCGGCCTCGATGGCCGAGCTGTCCTGGCCTTGGGCCTTGAGCATACCGATATCCTTGGAGAGGGTTTTGCGGGTGCTTTGCAGTTGTTGTTTCGACGTCTCGGCAAGGCGCCGCTCCTCGTCGCAGGCAAGCACCTCAGTGACAAGTTTCCAATGTTCGCCGCCGCGGGTTTTGAGACGGTCTTGGACGGCGGTGGGGTTGTCGCGGATGACGCGGATATCTAGCATGGCGGGCAGAGTGTCGTCGCCGCCTGCCCGCGAAGCAATTCCAAAAAAAAGTCAGAACCGCGGGCAGAAGTGGCTTGCAGTAGCGGCCCGCCCGGTAGGGAGCGACGACGTTAGTGTCGTCGTGCGGAAGGGTCGAGGATGAACCGAGCCCGCGGCACGCATGCATGGGCCGCGCGTTGGCAAGCACCACAAAATGGGGTGGCGCCTCAGTGCCACGACCAGCCTAAGCTAGCACATCATCCATGGCGGCGATGAGTTGCTGCATGGTGGCGGCGGTTTCATTGCCCATGTTGGAGATGCGGAAAGTGAGGCCCTTGATTTTGCCGTAGCCGCCGTTGATAATATATCCGTGCTTGCCCTTGAGGTTTTTGATGAACGCCGACTGGTCGAAGTCGGCTGGTTTGGTAAAACATGTTAGGGAAACCGATTGGTGGCCGGCAGGTGCGAAATTGGCGAATCCGTGGCGCGCGCCCCAAGCATGGATGAGGGCGTTGTTGGCGGAATGACGGGCGAAGCGCTGGTCCATGCCTTCGGCGGCGATGGTGCCGAGGATATATTGCAAGCCAAAGATCAGGGAGATGGCGGGGGTGGACGGGGTGTTGTTCTTTTCCGCGTTCTTGGCAAACTCGATGAAGTCAAAATAGTAGCCCCGGTTAGGCTGGCTCTTGGCCCGCTCCAGCGCCGCTTCCGAACAGAAAAACACCGTTAAGCCCGGCGGCAAGGCCAGCGCTTTCTGCACTCCGGCCAGCAGCACGTCGATGCCTAGGGCGTCCATCGCAATGGGCACGGCGGAAAACGACGACACGCTATCAACGACGAAGATCACGCCGGGGAACGCCTTGACCACAGCGGCGATGGCGGCCAGATCGTTCATCACGCCGGTGGACGTTTCGTTGTGGATGAGGGTGACGACGTCGAACCCGCCTTCTTCGAGTTTGGCGCGCACGGACTCCGGAGCGATTGCTTCGCCCCAGCCCACTTGGATCTTATCGGCGGCGAGACCGAGTTTGAGGGCGACGTCGTACCATTTGTCAGAGAAGGCACCGCAGCAGAGGGTGAGGACTTTTTTGGCGCAGAGGTTGCGCAGCGCGGCTTCCATCACGCCCCAGGCCGACGAGGTCGATAGGTAGGCGGGGCGGCTGGTGCCGGCGAGTTGTTGCAAGCCGGGTTGGACGGAAGCATATAACTCCTCGAACTCGCTGCCACGGTGGCCGATCATCGGATGGCTCATGGCAGCAAAAGTTTCCGCAGAAACATTGATTGGACCGGGAATGTAAAGTTTCGACATGGCGAGGAATGATTGATGGTTAGGAAAAAACGCTGGAAAAATAATAGCCGCCGGCTGGCCTCAGGGCAACAAGCCGTAGGTCTCTAGCAAATTAGTTAGATCGGTGGTTTGGGCCGTCGTCAGTCCGGCGAGGGGCAGGCGCAACTCCGGGTCACAATGGCCTTGCAGGGCCAGCGCGGACTTGATGGGCACCGGATTGACGTCCAGCGACATGAGGCCACGCATCAGTGGATAGTATTGGCGTTGAAGGATGAGGGCCTCGTCGAACGAGCCGTTGAGACAGGCACGCACCAAGCGAGCGATGACGTCGGGGATGAGATTGGAAGCGACCGACACTAGGCCGGTGGCGCCACAGGCGATGAATGGCAAGGTGAGCGGATCGTCGCCGCAGAGGATGGCGAAATCCTCCGGCAGCACCTGCAGCAATTGATTCACCCGATCCACCGAGCCGCCCGCTTCTTTGATCGCACAAATGTTAGAAAAATCCGCGGCGAGGCGAGCGACGGTGTCTGGGGCGATTTCGATGACGGAGCGGCCGGGCACGCTGTAGAGCATGATTGGCAGCTGGGACGCTTGGGCGATGGCCTTAAAATGCAGGTAGAGTCCTTGTTGCGAGGGCTTGTTGTAGTACGGGCAGACTTGCAGCGAGCCGGTGGCGCCGAGTTCTTCGGCGGCCACGGTCAGCTCGATCGCCTCGGAGGTCGAGTTCGAGCCGGTGCCGGCCACCACCTGGCAGCGGCCGGCGGCAAACTCCACCGCCAGGCCGATCACCTCGATGTGTTCGTCGGTGTCGAGGGTGGGTGACTCGCCAGTGGTACCGCAGGGGACGATGCCGTCTACGCCGCCAGCGATCTGGCGTTCGATGAGGGCTTGGAAAGCGGGGACGTCGAGGTGGCCGTCGCGGAAGGGCGTGATGAGGGCAGTGTAGCAGCCTGAGAATTGCATGGCGGGGCGGAGCATGAATGATCGGAGCGGTTCGTCCAAGCGGTAATTTAGATGTCGATTTCGCCCTCGAACACAAAATCCGCCGGTCCAGTCAGGGTCACCTTGCCGAATCCTTGCGCCCCGGATTTTTCAAAACCCACTTCCAAGGTGTCGCCGCCCTCCACGTCCACTTGGATGGGGCTGGCGGCGCCGCTGAGCAAGTGGTGAATCAAGGCGGAGGCGACCATGCCGGTGCCGCAGGCAAGGGTTTCGTCCTCGACGCCGCGCTCGAAGGTGCGAATGGAAATGTGTTGGGGCGCGAGCACCACCGCGAAATTGGCGTTGGTGCCGGCGGGAGCAAATGCCGGGTGATGGCGGACGGCGCTGCCCTGGGTGGCGACATCGAAGCCGTCGAGCTCCTCCGGGCTAGCCAGGAATGCGACGACGTGCGGCACGCCGGTGTTGATAAAATGCAGGGGCGCGGTCAGTCCGGCCACGGTGGCAGCAGTGGCGAGCTGCAGGTCTTTGGGTGCGCTCATGGCGATGCGCACGTTGTCGCCGATAATCTCGGCGGCCAGGGTGCCGGCCAGGGTCTCAAAGGTGACCCGTTCGCTCAGCTGCTCGCCCAAGTGAGCGGTGAAGCGGCCAAAGCAACGCGCCCCGTTGCCGCACATTTCCGCCTCGTAGCCGTCGGCGTTATAATAGCGGAAGCGGTAATCCGCGCCCGCCTGCGCCGGCTCCACCGCCAGCAAGCCGTCGGCGCCGATGCCGCGATTGCGGTCGCACAGCGCTGCGATCGTATCGGCATCCAGCGCTTCGCTGAGCGACAGGTCGCGATTATCGACCAGAATGAAATCATTGCCGGCGCCGTTCATTTTGAAAAAGTGGAGGAGCATAATGGGATGGGGAAGGAAACTTGGGAAGGGGCCGCCCGAGCGCCAGAATGGGCTACAAGCAGGGGCGACACAGTCCATCAAAACCCCTCTTGGGTCAAGTCTTAGAATGCGAGCGGCTGGTGGCAATTCGCTTGCAATCGCTAGCTGGCTGCCTAATTTCGAGGCGGCATGACCACCCCATCGCTCATCTGGCTGATAGGCCTGTTCGCCGCCGCGCTTTCCAGCGCGGCGCCGCTGCAGGTGGCAGCCTTGCACCCGTTGATGGCGGATTTGGCGCGGCAGGTCGGCGGCGAGCGGGTGACAGTGGTGAATTTGGTCGGTGAGGGTGGCAACCCACATCGATTCGAGCCGCGGCCTGGCGACCTGAAGCAGATGCAAGCGTCGGCCTTGGTGTTGGCCGCCGGCAAGGGGCTCGAACCCTATCTGAATCGCCTCAAGGATACCTTGCATGAGGTGAGCGTCATCGAGGTCGGCCGCAGCATTCCGTCGCTGATGATCGCCAAAGATGGGGAGGCTGCCACGGAGGGGTCATCGGCCGCCGGCACGCCCGACCCGCATTGGTGGCATGGGGTGGACAACATGCGCCGGGCCGCGCGAGTGGTGGCGCTGGCGCTGGCGGACAAGGATCCGGCGGGCCGAGGGATCTATTTGGGCAATGCGCAAGCCTACGGAGCGCGCCTCGAGTTATTGCAGCGCTGGGCCCACGGCGAACTGGCGAAGGTGCCGCGTGGCCAGCGCAAACTGGTGACCGCCCACCAGGCGTTTGCGTATTTTGCCAGGGAATTTGATTTCACGCTCATCGCCGTGGCCGGCTTGAACGATGAGCAAAACAACACGCCGCAGGCGTTGGCCATGACCCTCGCGGCGGTGCGACTCTCCGGCGTCAAGGCGATTTTCCCGGAGTCCAATACCAACGCCAAGGTCCTCCAATCCATCGCCACGGCCACCGCCACCACGCTCGCCACGCCGCTCATCGCCGATGGCAATGGGAGTGGCAAGGATGCGGGCTTCGAGGGCATGCTCCGCCACAACGTGCAAGCCATTACCCAAGCCTTAGCCGCTCCCTGATGGATTGCAAAACCTTCCATTCCCCGCTGGCCGGCACCGCCGGAGTGCTGACCATCCTAGGATTGCTGGCCATCCCTTTGCACCACCTCACTTCCAAGCGCCCGCCGCCAGCGACTCAGCAAGGCACCCCACTGCTGGTCGCAGACGTGGCTACGCCGGCCATTTTACGCCTCAAGTTGCTCACCCCCGCCCGCTCGCTGCGTCTGACCACCGAAGACGGCACACGACTGCTCGATCTAACCGACGTGGTGGCCGGCGAGTCTGAGTGTGACGTTGCCCTGCCCATCCACCACGACACCCTCGACTTGTTGCTGCAAGCCGACCTCGGCGACAGCCCGGCCGACACCGCGGTTTTTCTAACGGTCATGCCGGACGCCCGCGAGGCGCAGACGCGCTACCTCCTCGGCTGCCGCTCGCTGGCCCAGCCGCTGCATTTTAACTGGTGCTCACACTGATCTGATGTCCGTCGCCCCCCATGATTCCTGTGCCCACTGCGGCCATCACCACGAACTGAGCGTGGAAAACCTCGGCGTCCGCTATCGCGAGGGGCGCGCTCTCGATGACATTTCCTTCGCCACCTCGTGCGGGTCCTGCGTCGCCTTGATCGGTCCCAACGGCGCCGGCAAAAGTACCTTGCTCAAGGCCATCGCCGGCTTGCTCCCCATCGCCGCAGGTAAAATTTTTTGGCGAGGCACGCAGGTGGCGAAGTGGAGCCGCGAGATTGCGTATTTGCCGCAACGCGAAAACGTGGACTGGCAGTTTCCGATTACGGTGCGCGGGGTGGTGCGTATGGGCCGCTACCCGCAAGCGGGTTGGTGGCGCCCTTTCTCCGCCGGCGACGCCGCGGCGGTCGAGCACGCAATGGCTGCCATGGGTTTGTTGGATTTGCAACACCGCCAGATCAGCGCCTTGAGCGGCGGCCAGCAACAGCGGGTCTTCCTCGCCCGCGCCCTGGCCCAAGAGGCCCACGTTTTACTGCTCGACGAGCCATTCAGCGGCCTCGACCACCCCGCCAAGACGGCTCTCGCCCAGATCCTGCGCGACCTAACCAAAGAAGGGCGGCTGGTGCTCGCCGCCCATCACGATCTGGATACCGTGCGCGACATTTACGATGAAGTCCTGCTGCTGCGCCGCAAGTGTGTTGCCTTCGGGCCGGTGACCGAGGTATTCACCAAGGATCTATTGGAACAGACCTTCGCCCAACCCGCCAATGCCGGAAAGGAGCTCGCATGATCGACTGGCTAACCGAACCTCTGCAACATCCCTTCAACCAGCGCGCCATCCTCGCCGCCCTGCTCATCGGTCTGACCAATGGCTATGCCAGCGCCTTTGTCGTATTGAAAAAATCCGCTCTCAAGGTCGGCTCGCTGTCCCACGCCCTGCTCCCCGGCATCGCCGTGGCGGTCCTGGTGGCCGGTTTGCACGAGTGGAGCGCCTTTCTGGGGGCCTTGTTTGCGGCCTTGCTTATCGGCCTGGGCTCGCTGGCGGTCTCCCGCGGCTCGCGGCTCGACCAGGATTCCTCGTTAGCCATCCTCTACACCGCCGCCTTCAGTGGCGGCATCATCCTGCTGCGCCGCCTCGGCGTGACCCAACAAATCGATGAGTGGCTCTTCGGCAATATCATGGGCCTGCGCGATGGCGACTTGTGGACGACGTTCTGGATTTCCTGCGCCGCGCTCGGCGTGCTCACCGCCCTTCACCGCCCGCTGCTCATGACCTTGTTCGATACGGAGGTGGCGGCCACCCTCGGGGTACCGATCCGCGCTCTCAACTACCTCTTGCTCGCCGTGCTCATCGTCGTGCTCATTGCCTCCCTGCAAGCCGTCGGCTGCATGCTCGCCCTTGGCTTGCTGGTTACCCCCGCCGCCACCATCTATCTGCTGACGGATTCGACCAACGCCCTGTTTTGGGGTGGCTCGTTGTTAGGCGGGCTCGCCTCCGCCGCCGCCGTGCTCATCGGCTGGCATCTCAACCTCGAACAAGGCCCGACCATCGTGCTGGTGCTTGGCACGGCATTCCTCCTCGCCTTCATTTTTTCCCCGAAATACGGCTTGCTGAAACGCGCCGCCGCCAACGGTCGCTAGCTTGCCGATTGGCGTTTTGAGCGCCACAGCCGGGCGGGCTAAGGAGCCACCCCATTCGTCGAGTGGTAGCGGAAGAGCCGCCCATGCATGAGTGCCGAAGGCTCGGTGCATCGGCGATCCTTCCCTACGACGACAATAAGCTCGTCGCTCCCTGCCATCTCCCATTCGGGCAAGTTAGTGGGGAGGATGATTTCTTAGATGCGGTAACAAGCCCCACAAGCGTCCATTCATGCATAGGCGTCGGCGGGGGCTACGCAAATCCCCTAGCCCCCCCCGCGCACATGGCAGTGCAGAAGCTCCGATACACCCCATATCGGAAAACTTGGCGCGGAGCTACTCTCGGTCGAAACGTCCCAGCCATGCAATTCGAACCAGCCACCGTCCAATCCGCTTCCCTTTACTTCAACGAAGGGCCCGATGAGAGTGAGTACCATGCCGCTATCGCCCCGAAAGCTGAGGGTTTTGTGGTAACTTATGCCTATTACCGGCACGGTAGTAACCTGACGGTCGGCAGCAAAACCCCGGATCCACTGCCGCTGGATGCCGCCACCAAGGTATTCGACAAGCTCATCGCAGCGCAGCGCGCCAAGGGCTATCGTACCTGCTTTCCCCAGCACGCCTGACGCTGGCGGCTTGCTCCATGCATGGTCGCCCTTGCTACGCGCCGCGAGACGCGGCTTGCGCGCGGCCTGCGGCCGGAGGCGCGCAGCTAAGTGGCGCGGGCATCCTGCCCGCAGCTTCCATGCAAAGCGAATGAATCCATGCCACGCTTGGCGCATTCTCCAAGCACGGTCAGCCACCGGCGGTGGCTTGTCTCTGGCAGCAGCCGCTCTCCTGCAACGCCTGGCTGTAAAATATCGACAGCGTGGGAATGGATGGCTATTGTGTCGCGGTGATGCGGCAAGTGAGGCGTTGACGTAACGCCAAAGCCTCAGTCTCGAGGGGTCGCCGATCCCTAGCAATGACTGAAGCGCCCGTCAGAAACCATCCACACACCATGAATCCATTTTTTTCCCGCAATATTGGCATTTACGGCCGCCTGGTCCGGGGCCTGACTGGGCTGGCGCTGTTGCTAGCTGCCTACCTGAGCCACCCGGTAGGGCTCAGCGGAACCCTCACCGGTGCCGGTATTTTTTTGTTGTTCGAGGCCCTGCGCGGGTGGTGCGTATTGCGCGCCTGCCGAATCAAAACGCCACTCTGACTCGTCTAGGTCATCGGCGCTCGCCATGGCCATTGGGCGGGCGCCCCGCGCAAGCGAGGCGGGCGGTGATCTCGCAACATCCCACTGAACCCGCCGCTGAATCATGGTCATCGCCTTCCACAAACCCTACGACGTTTTGTGCCAGTTCACTCCCGATCAACCGGGCCAGCGAACCCTTGCCGAGTTCGGCTTCCCGGCCGGCGTCTATCCGGTCGGCCGCCTCGATTTGGATTCGGAGGGTTTGCTGCTACTCACCGACGAGGCGGGCTTCAACCACCGGCTATTGAACCCCGCCGCCGCTCACCCGAGGACCTATTGGGCGCAAGTGGAGGGCTGCCCCACGGCTGAGGCGCTGGAGCGGCTTGCCCGCGGCGGCGTGGAGATCCAAGGGCATCGGACCCGGCCTTGCGGCGCGTGCTTGCTCGACCCACCACCGGCAGTGGCACCGCGCGTGCCGCCGGTGCGTTTCCGCCAGGCGATCCCCACCACTTGGCTCGAACTGCAACTCACCGAAGGCAAAAACCGGCAGGTCCGGCGGATGACCGCAGCCGTCGGCTTCCCAACTCTGCGCCTGATTCGCAAGGCCATCGGTGGCTTCGCCGCTGGTAGCTTAGTGGAGGGCGCGTGGGAGGTGTTAGGCCCGGCGGCTCTCCGCGAAATCTGGCGGAAATAGGCGGCTCAAACCGATGGGGTGGGGTACAAAAAAATCCCGGCAGGGTGGAAGCCCGTGCCGGGATAGTGGAATGGTAAGATTCTCAGAATGATTGCTCGCGGCCGTAGCGGTAGTAGCTCACGAAGCCGAGTTCCGGTGGGTATTCGGAGAGGCCGTCGGCGACGTTCATCTGGATGCGGTTATCCTCACCGCAACGCTCATAGGGTTGCTTGTAAGTGCCGCGATAGGTTGGGCAGGTGAAGGTGCACAATTCGTAGAAGCCATAGCCGAAACGGCGCAGCGCGCGATGAGTGCCTTCGACCAAGCCGAAGGAGCCAGCGGCATTGCTGCCGAGTTCGTCTTCCTTGCGAGCCAATTGCGCCGGAATCTCCATGAATCCGTAGAGGATGTTGCTAACCGCGCGTCCGAGCTTGCGTGACGAGGTGTACTGCGAGCCGGGTGGCGCTTGAATGTCTGCGGCTGCAAAGCCAGCTAGAGCGATCAGCGAGGTAGCTATGACGACGAATTTTTTCATGCCGGGGGGACAATAAGAGCGGGTCGGGATACTTGGCAATGCAATTTTGTGGGTTTTTATGCGATTACAGCTCGAAGCTCAGCACCCGCAGGATTCCAGGGGTGTTGCGGAGTTGGTCGAGCAAGCTGGCGGGCGGTTCGGTGTCCACCTCGATGACGGTCACCGCGCGGCTGCGGTCGCTGGTGCGGCTGAGGGCCATGTTGGCGATATTGACCGCGGCATTGCCGAGGGTGGTGCCGACGGTGCCGACGATGCCGGGGCGGTCGTCGTTTTCGACGAAGAGGAAGCGGCCGCGGGGGTTGGTTTCGACGAAGTGGCCGGCGATGTGGACGATGCGGGCGGAGCTGCCGAAGAAAGTGCCGGCGACGGTGCAGGCCTCGCTGCCCTTGATGGCGGAAACTTCGATGAGCTCGGTGCAATTGGTGGCGAGGGCGGTGGTGGCCTCACCGACGTCAATGCCGTGGGCCTTGGCAATGGCTGGGGCGTTGACCAGGTTGACTTGCGCCTGGTTGTGGGCGCTGGCGAGGTAGCCGGTGAGCACGGTGCGGGTGATGAGCTCAGTGTCGAGTTCGGAGACCGGTCCGAGGTAGGAAACGCGGATCGAATCGCATTGCTCGGGGGCGATCTTGGACAGCAATTTGCCTAGCGAGTTGGCCAGATTGAGGTACGGGCCGACGCTTTCAAGCGTGTGGCTATCGAGGTTGGGCATGTTCACCGCGTTGCGCACTTCGCCGCTGACGAGGAAATCGCGGATTTGGTAGGCCACCTCGGTGCCGACGTTTTCCTGGGCCTCGGCGGTGGACGCGCCGAGGTGCGGGGTGAAGACGCATTTTTTCGCGTTGAGCAACGGGAATTGGGCCGTTGGCGGTTCCGTTTCGTAGACATCGAGGGCGATGCCGGCGAGGTGGCCGGCATCGAGCTGGGTCTTGGCGGCGGCTTCATCGACGAGGCCGCCGCGAGCGCAATTGATGATGAGGGCGCCGCGATTCATCAGGCCGATGCGTTCGGCGTTGAGGAGGTGCTGGGTTTCCGGGGTGAGCGGAATGTGGAGGGTAACCACATCGGCGCCGCGCAGGGCGTCGTTGGCGGATTCGGCCAATTCGACCTTGAGTGATTGGGCGCGGGCGGCGGTTAGGAATGGGTCATAGGCGACGACAATCATGCCAAAGGCTTGGGCCCGCTTGGCAAACTCGGTGCCAATGCGGCCCATGCCAAGGATGGCGAGGCGTTTGCCGTGCAATTCGATGCCCTCAAACGACTTGCGGTCCCACTTGCCGGCGAGTATCGACGCGTGGGCCTGGGGAATATTGCGTGCCAGCGAGAGCATCAGGGTGAAGGCGTGTTCCGCCGTGGAAATCGTGTTGCCGCTGGGGGTGTTCATCACCACCACGCCGTGTTCGGTCGCGCTGGCGCGGTCGATGTTGTCCACCCCCACCCCGGCGCGGCCGATGGCTTTGAGGTTTTTGGCGGCGGCGAAGACCGCCGGAGTCACCTTGGTTTGGGAGCGGATCACCAGACCGTGGTAATCGCCGATGATGGCGAGCAATTCCTCGGGCTGGAGCCCGGTTTTCACGTCCACTGCCAGCTCGGGTGTGGCACGCAGCGCCGCCACGCCTTTTTCCGAAATGGGGTCCGATACAAGCACTCGATAGGTAGTCATAGGCGCCGGACGATAATCCCTGCACCCATTTGTGACAAGGAATTGATCGGGAAATCGCCGGGTGGCCGAGGTCGCACTTTATGGACTCAGTTAACGAGATCTTTAACTGAGTTCTGAGCAGCCTACAAAGCGCTGCGTTTGGCCCGCCGGAGCAAGATATCAGAACGTTTTTCAAGCACATCGGCGTGTTTCGGGTCGCCGGCGGCGCGGTAGTAGCCGCAGATCATCTTGTAGATCCCCACTTCGGTGGTGGCGCGGAACCAATCGATGCTGCCGGTTTTGACCACGCGATCGAAGGCGAGTTCGATATTGCGGGCGGCCTTGTGGGCCAACTCCTGATCCTCCTTGCAGTAGGTGAAATAATCCTCCGCCATCATTTTGAATCCGGTGATGGAGCCGCCGTATTCGCGCAGGGAACGCTCGTAGAGGTTGCCGATATCGCGTTTGGCATTGGGGCCGCCGCGCTGCAGGATCACCTCAGCTTCGCGTTTGAGGGAGGAGGCAATGAGATCCTTCTGTTCGCCTGAATTGCGTTCGACGCGGCGGCGCTCGCGCAGAAACGTGCGCTTGGCCTCGCCCTCGCTGCCATAGGGGAAAATATATTCGGTTTCGGCCTTGGCGGCGAGCACGGCCATCCGCGGGTTGCCCTTGTATTCGCGGCGCATGTCCCGCACGAAATCCTTCCATTCCGCCAGATTGTTAGGTGCTGGCGGCTCGCCGGTGAGGCTGGTCTGCTCGATCAAGAGGGCATGCAATGCTTGCCAGGTTTCGATAAAGGTATGGCCGATGCGGTGGGCGAGGTGGATGGTGGCGGCGTGATCGGAGGGGTTATGAGAGGCGGCGAAGAAGTCCGCCAGCCAGAGATGGCGCGCCACGGCGAGGGAGGTGTTAGGGTTTTTGTGCAAATGCTCATTCCAGAGCTGGATTTCCTGCTCGCTCATCGCTTCGCCGGTTTGGGGGTTGGCGGCCATCCCCTTGGAAGCGCCGCTGATGCGGCCGATGCTGGTGTTCCAGGTCTCCGGATCGGTTTTAATGCCGGCCCAAGCATGGCCGCCGAGTTGGGTTTCGCCGGCGATGGTCATGGCGGGGATGCCTTGGGCGCGGGCGGTGTTGACGCAGAAATAGGCGCGGTCGCCGCAAATGCCGCCCCATTTGAGGATTTCGGCGAACGAGTATTCGGCGTAGGGATTGTAACCCTCGACGGCACGTTTCATCAGATACTTGATCATCTCGTAGGAGCTGCCCCAAGTTTTCCGGTGCAGGCGCATTTTTTCCAGCGACCATTCGAGTTCGGGAGTGGGGACTGGAGCACAGACCACCCAGATGAGGTCGCGGGCGGAGGATCGGTGGACTGGGGCGGCGAGTTTGCCCTTGCCATCATTTTCGACATACCAGAGGTAGCGCTTCACCGGATCGACCTGCGATTGGACACCAGAGGCAGACTTTTCGTCTGTTCCCGCCACCGGGGTCACGCTGATGGGTTGGTCAAAAACCACCGCACAGGCGACCGCCAGCGAAAAGTATTTGGCATATTTTTGCTCGTTGAGTGGCCACACGTCCATGAGGAATTTGAGTGCTTTGGCGCTGTCGTCCTTGGGATGGATGGTGATGAGCAATTCCTCCATGGCCTTGTTGTTATGCAGCAGCCATGACAACATGCCGGCGGTGTAATGATTGGTCACCAACGGGGTGATGGTGGCCTCTGGGAGCGCGCCGAGGGTTTTCCAACGCAGAATCGCCTGATAGAGAACCGGCTCCTTCCATACCTGGTCGAAGCGATTCAAGCCTTGGCCGGGGGCCAGGCTGGTGAGGGCGGTGGTGATGGATTTGCCGAGCAAACCGCGGTAGGCATCCCAGGCCTTGCCATCGATCGTGCGTTCGAGCAGATCGGCGTCGCGGCGGATGGCTGCGTCGCGTTGGCAATCCATGCCGGTAAGCAGCATGGCGGATTCCGCAGCCAAGCGCTCGGCCTCGGTCGGAGCGACGACGACGCTGGGCTCGGCCACCGACGTGGGCTCGGCTGGGGGCGGTGGTTTAGGCGTCGGCGCTGGAGCAATCTCGGTCGGCTTGGCTGGGGCTGGCGGCGCGGGTGCTGGATCGTTCTTGGCGAGCACCGCGGTGGCCTTGGGTGCTTGTGTTTTAGCAACCTGCGTCGGCGCTGCCGTGGGCCGCAAGAATTGGAAATAGGTGGCCAGCGCCGCGAGCGCGAGTACACCGATCCACGCGGCGCGGCGCCAGTGGGCTTGAGTCTGCTTGGGTTTGACCCGGGTCAACTGCGCCTTCCGAGGGGTCGGAGCCATGGGTTTGGCCGAGCTGTAACGATGGGTTGGCGGTTTCATGTGAGGAGTCCTACAAGCCAACACTCGTTGCGGCAGCGGCCGCCACGGCTGGGTCAGGGCGACAGACTAAACAGGAGGGGGCGGGGAACGGAAGTTTAATCTAAGCTCGGGTCTAACAGATTTATGGAGGCTCTTCACCCGCCAGCCGAGGTTCATCTAACCATGTATTTTATGGAACCTAAATGCCGCAGTTAGCATGGCAATCCGAAGTTTTTTCACCACGGATTAACGGATTACAACCGGTTACACGGATGGAATATACGGCAGCCCGCGGCCCGCCTCTGCTCGTTAGATCAGTCCCACCACTCTGGGTGCTCGGTTTGGAAACTGAGCGGCGAGCCAGTCAGCGGGTGGTGGAATGCGAGTTGCCAGGAGTGGAGTTGGAGCGGTGGCGCGGCGGGATCGAGCGTCTGGATATCGCCGATTTGGCGGTCCGGGAGATACGCTGGATCGCCGGCGACGGGCCAGCCGAGTTGCCAGAGGTGAATGCGGATTTGATGGGTGCGGCCGCTGGCGAGCTTGGCTTCTAATAAAGCAGAGCCATCCGGGCAGCGCTTGAGGACTTGGAAGTCGGTGCGCGACGGGAGGCCGTCGAGTTCGTCGATCTGCCGGGTGCCGAGCACGGCGGGGGCGGCGGAGATCGGCGCATTAGAGTAAAACGCGTCATCTGGCGGGTGGCCGAGAACGCGCACAAGGTAGCGTTTCTCGACCGTGCCGTCGAGAAACTGGCGTTGAAGTAGGCGGCAAATGTGGCGGGTGCGGGCGAAGAGGACCAGGCCGGTGGTGTTGGCATCGAGACGGTGGACCGGCCGCAGCGGTTTGGGGGCGTAGGCCAGGTTGAGCAAATATTGGAGCGTGTTGCGGTGGAAGCGGCCACTCGCGTGCATCGGCAGCGGCGCGGGTTTGTGGACCATCACGATCGCCTCATCTTCATGCAGCACGCCGATCGCCGCCGACACCGGTGGCTCGATATCCGGCGGAAAGGTTTGGATCACCCGTTCCCCGCCACGCACGCGGTGGTCTGAACCACGCAGCTTGCCCCCGTAGTCTTGGAAGCGGCCGGCGGCGCAGCGCGCGGCCCATTCCGGCGGCGCAATATGCGGAAATAGATCGATCAGCACCTCCAACAACAAGCGGCCGTCGTGGGCGGCTGGGATATTGATCGGCCGGCGGTTTGCCCAAGGCACCGAGCCCGGCAAGGGGTTGGACACTCGCGCGATCTCGGCCTGCCGGTGGCGGATTCGTTCGGCCATGCGCTCCGGCTCACCCTTGAAGCAATGCGGGCAACTCACCCCCGCCACATGCCGCGGATCATCCTGGTCAGCTGCGTCCAGCGGTGCCTGGCAGGCGAAACACACGGCGTAGCCCGACTCGCGCAGCGCCGGATCCACGCCCACTCGTTGGTCGAACACAAAGCACTCGCCATCATAATGCGCGCCACCGCAGTCCTCGAAATATTTGAGGATGCCGCCGTCGAGTTGGAAGATGTTTTGGAACCCTTGCTCTTCCATGAACGGCCCGGCCTTCTCGCAGCGGATGCCACCCGTGCAAAACATAACGACCGGTTGGTCTTTGTACTCCTGGGGCAGTTGGCGAACCGCCTCCGGGAACTCGCGAAAGGTATTAATGCCGGGAATGACGGCGTTTTTGAAGGTGCCGAGTCTGACCTCGTAGTCGTTTCGGGTGTCGAGCAAGATGAGCGGTCGGCCCTCGTCGAGCCAGCGCTTGAGTTCGGAGGCGGCGATCTTGGGTGAGGTGTAATTAGCCGGGCGGATGCTCTCGATGCCGAAGGCGATGATCTCCTGTTTGATGCGCACCAGCATGCGGTTGAACGGTTGTTGGTCGCTGAGGCTGATTTTGGGTTCCAAGCCCTCGAGGCCCGGGATCTCGCGGAGTTTTGACAACAGCCGTTGGATGGATTCTGCGGTCCCGGCGACGAATAGGTTAATCCCCTCGCTGCTCAGGAGGATGGTGCCTTTAAGCTCCCAGGCCTTGCAGCGGTCGATGAGATCCGCACGCAACTCTTTGAGACCGCTGAGTGCGGCAAAGCGGTAAGTCGAGATATTGGTGACAGCGGACACAGTGGGAAACCAGCACGAGATCGGAAGGGTTGCCAGCACAGAATTTTTTGGCGCAAGCGCGCGGGCGGCTAGATCATGCGCATGAGGGTGAGCTGCTAGGCACGGAGGCATGGCCGTTGGAGGGCGGGGCGCAGAGCTTCCTGCCGGCGTAGGAGATGCGATAAAGGACAGCCTGGCCCCGCTGCCAGCCCGTCAAAGAACTTCGCATATTCCGCTGGCGTCGCCACGCAAGACGGCTACGCTCTGCCGCAGATGCCGCAATTGCCTCCCACCGAACCCGCGACTCACACCGATCAACCCACCCGCTGGGACCGCTGGATGCGGCCGCTCTACTGGATGGCCGGAGCCCGCTGGGAAACCCTGCGGCATTGCCCGCCAAGCGAACGGGAACGCATCGCGGTGCTTGGCAGCACGGTGTTGATCCCGACAGTGATGTCGTTTCTCGGAATGATCTTTTATGCCAAGAGCCGCTTTGCCAATCCGCCGTGGATGTCGGTGATGGCCATCGCGCTGGCCTGGTCATTCGTCATCATGAATACCGACCGCATTCTGCTGGCCACCTACCGGCCGTTTCAGCCGTGGTGGCGGCGCTGCATGCAGGTGCTGTTTCGTTTTGCGCTGTCGGCGGTGGTCAGCGTGGCGATCAGTTTTCCGTTTTGCCTGGATCAGTACCGCCCGGCGATTACCTACCGCCTGCAAACCGAGTTGCAAGGAAAACTCAACACCCTGCGCGAGGAAGAAGCCGGCAAGCGGGCCGAGTTAGCCGCGGAATTGCAAAAAATCCGCGACGATGAAGCCGCCTCGCGCAAGCAATTGGTGGCCAGCTACACCAGCCAGCACGACGGGCTGCTTGGCCAGTTGCCGGCCTTGGAAACTGCCATTCTAAACCCGGAAGAATACGCCGACAAGCGGACGGAGGACGAACGGCGGCGGGCCGGCGAGCCCGATTTTGTGGCACCGGCCAGTGGCGAGACCCGCAATGTGCTCGCCAGCATCGAGGCCCAAAAGGAGACGCTGGCCAAGACCAAGACGAAGCTCGAGGACCGCCAAGATTTGCATAACCGTCTCGTCGAGGCCATCGCCCGCGAAAGCAACGGCCAGCCGAATGAATTTTACCCCGAGCCGAAAAAGTCCGGCTCCGGGCCGCGAACCAAGGACATGATGGCACGCGACAAGGCGGTTAATGCCGAGTTGCGACGGCTCGATTCGGCCCTCACCCTTCAACAAGAAGGCTTGCTCACCGGCGACAAACAACTCGCCACTGCCCGCCTCGCCGACCGCAACGCGTATCTTGACGCATTGGTTGGCAAGCGCGACGGGTTCATCGAGGAAGGCCGGGAAAAGGAGCGCGTCCGCAAGGAGCGCCTGGCCAAACTCCAGGCCGATATCACCGCGGTGGAAACCGCACATCCACTGCAGCTCACCCGCCTCGCCGATCAGACCGCCGCGTTGGAAACCACCCACGCCAGCAATACCAAACGCCACGAAGAGCGCTACCTGCCACACATCCAACGCATCGAACGCAAGATGACCGGCGTGCTCGATCCGATGGAGGAAACCATCGGCCTCTACCGCGTGATCTTCGTGCCCGCACCCGATGCCGACCAAGCGGAAAAGGCCGAGCAACCGCAAAAATGGCTCGCCGGCTTGTTCCAGTTCTTGGTGATTTTCGGCACTCTTTTCGTCCTCGACCTGGTGCCGATCATGACCAAAATTTTCAGCCGGGCGGGTCCGTATGACGTGCTCGTCGAGCATCCCGAGTTCATTGCCAATGCCAACCTGCGGGTCTTTCGCAGCGAGTATGGCAAGCACGCGGACGCTTGGGGCGTCACCGGCATGGCCAGTCAGCCCAGCGGCCCGGATCTCGTCAAAGGCAATCCGCGCAACCTCGCACCGGAGTCCAAGAGTTGAGCCCGAACTCCGAAGTTAAAATCTGAACTTCGATCATGAAACCACCGATTACACCGATTTTACGGATTTTTTGGATTCGGATTTCCTCATCATTTGCAGCGCGGCAGAAGCTCCAGATAACTCCTATGGTAATCCGTAAAATCCGTGCAATCCGTGGTCCATCTAACATCGAGGTTTGTAGAACTTTGGTTTTTGGGTTGAGCACGCCGGGCTCCGCTGTTGCCGGTACTTGACCAACGCCACACTGGCAACGATGGTGCCGCCGCTACCCGCGCCATCTCTAAGTGAACCTCATTCCCAACGACCTCAGTCTGTTCTTCGGCCGCTTCCATGTGTTGCTGGTGCATCTGCCCATCGGCTTCCTGGTTATGCTGGTATGTCTCGAAGCCTTGGCTTGCTTGCCGGGCTTGCGCCATCTGCGCGCCGCCCGCGGCGCCGTGCTCATGCTCGTCGTTCCCGCCACCGCCCTCAGCGCCCTGTGCGGTTGGCTGCTGGCGCGCGGCGGTGGCGGCTATGACGCAAAGCTGCTGGACTGGCACATGTGGGCCGGCTTCAGCGTGGCGGCGGCCTGCGTGCTGGCCTTGGTAATGCATTGGCTCACCTGGCGTGCCGCCTACGCGGTGGCGCTGCTGCTACTCTTTAGCGGGCTGTTGGTGACCAGTCATTGGGGTGGCTCGCTCACTCATGGCGAGGACTACCTCACCCACTACCTGCCAGCGTTCCAGCGCTCATGGTCCGCTGATCAAGCCGCCGCCGAGCCCGTCACTCAGCCTACCGTTCAGCCTACCGTTCAGCCTACCGTTCAGCCTACCGTTCAACCTACTGTTCAACCTACCGTTCAACCCGTCACTCAGCCCGTCACTCAGCCCGTCACGCCAGCCGGAAATACGCTGGGTCGATCGGCTTTCTCCAGCTTGGTGCAGCCCGTCCTGGTTGCCAAATGCATCTCCTGCCACGGTCCGAGCAAGACCAAGGCCGGCCTGCGCTTGGACACCTTGGAGGAGATGCTCAAAGGCTGCCGGTCCGGGGCGGTGGTTATTCCCGGCCATGCCTCCGCTAGCCTGCTGATCCAGAGCCTGATTGCTGCGCCGCAGCAGGAGGGTCACATGCCACCACCCAGCAAACCGCAACTCACCCGCGATGAAATCGCTCTGCTGCAGTGGTGGGTACAGGCCGGCGCAGAGGGCGACAAAACGCCCGCCGAACTCAAGCTGCCGGCCAATCTCCAGCATCTCATCCCCGTTGTCGAGCTGCCCGCTCCGGCCAAGTAAGACCGCCTCTAAGCCTCCCGACTAACTTGAAGATTTACCGCAGAGTCGCAAAGGCCGCCAAGGGGCGCAAAGTGGAATGGGTGACAGCAGAAGACCCAAGACCCAAGAGGGGAATGCCATAAAATCCATAACTCTTTCTTTATCCGTGCATTCCGTGAAATCCGTGGTTTCCATCGTCCTCTCTAGGGTGAAGACAAGTGACGTGAAGATATGCCTCAAACTAATCCCTTGTCTGATTCTAGCCGGCCCGCTCGGACCAGTGCGGATGATGGCCGCGCCCATACCGGCAAATCGCTCGCTGCCCTGGGATCTGGCCGCCTTGTTCCAGGCTCCGGCAACCCATCCGTCCACGCAATGCGCCGTGCCCGGGATGCATGCCTGCTTTTACGAGGGTTTGGAATTCAAGGCCCGGCCGACCTGGGTATTCGCCTACTACGCGGCACCGGAGGGCCAGCCTCCGGCCGGTGGTTGGCCCGCAGTGGTGTGCGTTCACGGTGGTGGCGGCACCGCCTATCCCGAATGGGTGAAGACATGGAACCGGCACGGTTACGCCGCCTTGGCCATGGATGTGGAAGGACATCTGCCGGAAGGGCCATTCCCAAACCGCCGTTGGCATGAAAACGCCGGCCCCTCGCGCGTGATGACTTTCATGGATATTGAACTCGCCGACCGCGAGCAGTGGTTCTATCACGCGGTGGCCGACGTGATCCGCGGCCATTCTTTGCTCCGTTCCTTCCCGGAGATCAATCCGGATAAAATCGGCCTGACCGGCATTTCCTGGGGCGGCACGATCGTCAGTGCCGTGGCGGGCGTGGACCCCCGATTCGCCTTCGTGGTGCCCGTCTATGGCTGCGGTTTTATGCACGAGAGCGGCAGCGAGGCGCGCCAGCGATGGTTCCGAGCCATGTCTGGTGAACAATTGCAGTCCTACCGCACCAAATGGGATCCATCGGTCCACTTGCCATTTGCCCAAATGCCGATCTTGTGGGTAAATGGATCAAATGACTCGTTTGGCGAATTGGGAATCTGGCAGCACTCAGCCTTGACGGCAACCGGACCTCGCACTTTGTGTCTGCGTCTGCGCATGCCTCACGGACATGCGGCTGGGTGGGAACCGCGCGAGATCTATGCCTTCGCCGACAGCATCACCAAAGGCGCGCTGCCCTTGCCCGTCGCGCGCCGTCCGGACTTGGAGGCCGAAAGCAACTTGGCACGCTGCAAGACCCAAGGCAAAATCACCAAGGCGGAGTTGTGCTATACGACCCAGGACGGAGCCTGGCCAACCCGGACCTGGGCCAGCTTGCCCTGTGGGGTCAACCCGGATGAAGTCAGCGCCACCATCCCCCAAGCAACCACCGCGTTCTTCTTCAATGTCAGCGATTCGCGGGACTGCCTGACCAGCTCCGAACTCATTGAGATCAAGGTCCGATGATGTCCAATGGGGTCAGTCCCGCTTTTCGAGCATGATGGTGTGGAAGGGGGGGGCGAATGCTTGAAAAGCGGGACTGACCCCCTCGAATTGGTTGATGGCTACGGCCAGCGAGTGGGCGTCGACTTGGTTGACGATGTCGTTGAGGGAGTCATTGCCGATGCCCTCAGACATCAGGCGCGTCCCGACGGTTCCTAACGCCTCTTTGTGCAAGCTTCCCCTTGCTGCCCCGCTGCGGATCTGTTGGAGTCCGCTCACGACTGGCGGCGTGACGCTGCTTCCTCCCGTCTGGTCAGATTCTCTCCGGCCCACTCGCCGACTTTCCCCGCCTCCCCACCTCATGGCCATCAAGAAATCCGACCTCTACTCCTCCCTATGGGCGTCCTGCGACGAACTGCGCGGCGGCATGGATGCCAGCCAATACAAGGATTATGTACTGTTCATGCTGTTCATCAAATACGTCTCCGACAAATACGGGGACTCCGATGACATGGCCCCGCCGGTGACCATCCCCAAGGGTGCCAGCTTCAAGGACATGATCGCCCTCAAGGGCAAGCCCGACATCGGCGACAAGATCAACAAGCACATCATCCAGCCGCTCGTCGAGGCGAACTCCCGGCTGTCCAAGAGCGACTTCCCCGACTTCAACGACCCCAACAAGCTCGGTGAGGGCAATTCCATGGTCGAGCGGCTCTCCAACCTGGTCGCCATCTTCCAAAAACCAGAGCTCGATTTCTCGAAAAACCGCGCCGACAACGACGACATCCTCGGCGACGCCTACGAGTATCTCATGCGGCACTTCGCCACCGAGAGCGGCAAGAGCAAGGGCCAGTTCTACACCCCGTCCGAGATCAGCCGCATCATGGCCAAGGTCCTCGGTATCACCCCGCAGAACACCAAGGCCAGCACCACCGCCCATCTACTGGAACCGACCCACAGCAACCGCTTCGTGGCTATCCTGGACAAACACCACCCGACCTGGCGCGAAGCCCGCGCCGAACTCAACGAACTGCCTCTGGCGGCGGAAGCGTGGAAGTAGAACGCCCTCCGAATCGACGTAACTCCTTGGAAATCAAGGAGAGTCGGGCTGGCGGGATTCGAACCCACGACCCCTTGACCCCCAGTCAAGTGCGCTACCAGGCTGCGCTACAGCCCGCTATAAGAACGGGGGGAGAAAGAAACAGGATAAATCGGGATTGGCAAGCGCCGAATTTCATGAGATTTCATTCGGGCCATGCAACGCATTAAAACCGCCCTCGTAGGAGCCAGTGGATACACTGGGATGGAACTTTTGCGTTTGCTGCTAAGCCACCCGCAGGTGGAGTTGGTGGCGGCGACCTCGCGGCAGGAGGCGGGCAAGACGCTGGCACAAGTGTTTCCGCGGTTTGCCAAGGCTGCGGGTGCAGAACTGGTGTTCAGCGAACCGGGGCCTGAGGCGATCGCCGCGAGCGGGGCGGAGGTGGCGTTTTTAGCGCTGCCGCACGGGGTGGCAGCACCGATTGCGCGTGGCTTGCTGAAGCTAGGGTTGCGGGTCATTGATTTGAGCGCGGACTTCCGCTTGCGCGATGCGGGGGTGTACGAGGAATTTTACGGACAAGCACACGCTGCGCCGGAATTGCTGGCAACGGCGGTTTATGGGTTGCCGGAATGGCGCGCGGAGGCGATTCGCGACGCCCGCCTGGTGGCAGCGCCGGGCTGCTATCCAACGAGCATTTTACTGCCGTTGCTGCCGCTGCTGCGGGCAGGCCTGCTCGATCCGGCAACGCTGGTGGCCACCTCGATGAGCGGGGTCAGCGGGGCGGGGCGCAAGGCGGACCTGAGCCTGTTGTTTTGTGAGTGCAACGAAAGCGTGCGTGCCTACGGCCTGCCGAAACACCGCCACCTCTCGGAAATCGAGCAAGAACTCAGCCTCGCTGCAGACCGCCAGGTGATCCTCACGTTCATCCCCCACCTCATCCCGGTCAACTCCGGTATCCTCACCACCACCACCGCCACCCTGCGCGAGGGCGTGGCACCCAAGGCGATTGGCCAGGCGCTGGACGCCGCCTACGCCAACGCGGATTTTGTCCGCCTGCTAGGCCGCGGCGGCTGCGCCGATACCAAGAATGTGACCCGCACCAATTTCATCGACATCGGCTGGCAATACGACCCACGCAGCGGGCGGGTGTTGCTGCTCAGCGCCGAAGATAACCTCGGCAAAGGGGCTGGCGGCCAAGCGCTGCAATGCTTCAACCTGATGTGCGGACTGGCCACAACTGCCGGATTGCAAAATTTTTAGCGCGGCTCCGCCGCAGCCGCAAGACACAAGACGCGAGAGACAATAGAAGATGAAGAAGCAAGATGGAAGACGAAGAATTTGACCTAACGACAGGATCTTTGGCTTTTCAAGGACACCAGGTGCGGCCAGTATCGTCCGCTTTCGCCCACTAAAAACCCATGGACTTTCCCTTTTCACGCATTGCCGGCGGTGTCGGTGCAGCCCGCGGATTTCTCACCAGTGCGGTGAGTTGTGGCATCAAGGATCCGGCCAGCGACCGGCTGGATCTCGCGCTCATCCACTCGGATCGACCGTGCAGCTCGGCGGGCACCTTCACCACCAACCGCGTCAAAGCCGCTCCGGTGCGCGTGTCCCAAGCTCACCTGCGCAAGGGCGACCTCCGCGCCATCATTGCCAACTCCGGCAATGCCAACGCCTGCACCGGGGTGCAAGGGATTGGCGATGCCAACGCCATGTGCGACGCTGTCGCCAAACCGCTGGGCCTGCGCCGCAGTGAAATCGGCGTCTGCTCGACCGGGGTCATCGGCCTGCCGATGCCGATGGTTCGCCTGCTGCCGCACACGCCAGAGTTGCTCGCCGGGCTGGGGCCCGACCAGGGCGCGGAGGTGGCCAAAGCCATCATCACCAGCGACACCCACCCCAAGGAAATTGCCATCGCCTTCGATCTGGGCGGCCACACGGTGCGCATCGGCGGTTGCGTCAAGGGGGCGGGCATGATTTCGCCGAGCATGGCCACCATGCTGTGTTTCATCACCACCGACGCCAACCTGCCCAGCGAAGCGCTGCGCAAAACCGTGCTCGAGTGCGTCGAGGATTCGTTCAACCGCATCACCATCGATGGCGACATGTCCACCAACGACACCGTGTTGGTGCTCGCCAACGGGGCCTCGGGCATGCCGGCGATCCGCCGCCACGGACCGCGCTGCAAGCAATTCCGCGCGGCGATCCACTGGGTGATGTTGGAATTGGCCAAGGCCGTGGTCCGCGATGGCGAGCGGGTCACCAAGTTTGTCACCGTCAATGTTAGCGGTGCCCGCACTTATCTGGATGCTAAAAAAGTCGCCGAGGCGGTGTGCAAATCCGCCTTGGTCAAGGCATCCTGGAATGGTGGCGACCCGAATTGGGGCCGCATCATCCACGCCGTGGGCTACTCGCGAGCCCGCATCCGCGAGGAACTCGTCGATATCCACATCGGCGGCAAGGCCGCCTGTCTCGGCGGCTTGCAAGCGGCCACCCCGATGGCCGAATTGCGCGACATCGTCGCCGAGCGCGAGTTCACCATCGGCATCAACCTCAACCAAGGCAGCGCGGATTACACGATGTACACCAGCGATTTGTCGCCTGAGTATATCGACTTCAACCGCTCCGAATATGCGTATTGGAAACAGGCGCGCAAGGATGGGCTGGTGTGAAGCGCGGCGGTCTAAAATCTATTCTCGACAATCGGCCGATCGGCTCCTAGCTTGCCGCCCCACCCAACATATTATGATCCGTAACTTTATTCCTAACGCCTTGGCCCTCGGCCTGATCGCCGCCACCACCGCCCAGATTTCGGCCGCGCCGGCTGCTCCTACCCCCGCGGCCACCCCGGCCACCCCGGCCAAGCCTGCTGCTTCGGCTGTTGCAGCGGTGCCCGAGACGCCGGCTAAGCCGGTGCTCGATCCAGCCGTGATCAAGACGGATTCCTCATACGCTCTGGGCTTCCGCACCGGCGGCAGCTTCTCCCAGCAGTTCGGCCGCTTTGGCGTGTCGGTGGGGGATTTGGACACCGAAAGTTTCCTCAAAGGCTTTTTGGCTGCCTTCAAGGGTGAGAAACCCGGCCTCAACGAGGAAAAATTGCAAGCCGCTATGCAGGCTCTCGGCGATCTGCTCCAAGGCCGCGAAAAAGAATCCGCCGCCGCCAACTTGGAAAAAGGCAAGAAATTCCTCGAAGAAAACGCCAAGCGCGCCGGCGTGGTGACCACCAAGAGCGGCCTGCAATATGAAGTACTCGCCAAGGGCGGCGAGGAAAAATACGTCGCTCCCAAAGAAGGTGCCACCGACAACAAGGAGTTCCTCGTCAACTACAAGGGCACCCTCATCGACGGCAAGGAATTCGACGCCTCCCCGGCCGGTAAGCCCGTGCCAATGACCCTGCAGGTGGTCCCCGGCTTCAAGGAAGCCCTCACCACCATGCCCGTGGGTGCCAAATGGAAACTCTTCATCCCCAGCGCCCTCGCTTATGGCGAAGAACGCAAGAGCGCCGACCTCGCGCCGAACAGCGTGCTCATCTTCGAACTGGAACTCGTCAAAATCCAGGACGCCCCGCCGCAACAGCAAATGCCCTTCCAGATGCCCGGCGGCGCCGGTGGTGCCCCAGGCGGCCCAGGCGGCCCCGGCGGCCCAGAAGGCGAATAAGCCGCTGCTGCAAGTCCTCTTCACTCAAAGGCCGCCGCTTACCCGGCGGCCTTTTTTGGTTTAAGGGACAGACACATAGTCCTGTAAGGGACAGACACATAGTCCTGCTGCTCGCCCGCGCGCGCCCGCTTCCCAAAAAACTTTCCGCAAAGTTTTCTTGATAAAGTGGCCATGATCCGACGGTATCTGTCGAGGTCGTCATTAATCTCCCTATTTCATCATGCACTCGCGTCGCACGTTTCTCCTCAAACTTATGGTTTCGGCTGGCGCACCCACATTGCTGGGTAGCCGCGCTCTAGGCGAAAATCCGCCACCTCCCGCCAGACTTGAAGAAACTGATCCGATGGCAACGGCCCTCGGCTTCAAATTGGACACCGCTAAAGTGGACGCGGCGAAATATCCGCGCCACACCAACGATCAGCAATGCAGCGGTTGCACTCTCTATCAAGGGAAGCCGGGCGAACCCCTCGGCCCCTGCCTCACCGTCGGCGGCAAGTTGGTGCCGGGTGCCGGCTGGTGCGCGGTTTTCGTCAACCCTTTGTCTAAGGGATAGACAAATAGTCCTGGGCGGGCCTGGGCGGGCCTTGGCGGGCCTTTTGGTTTAAGGGACAGACAAATAGTTCTGTGATTGTCAGATCCCGGGTTTGGCCGGGGCGGCAGTCGGCGAGGCGAGCGGCAGACGTTTGACGTCCTTGCCATTTTCGACGAAGCGGACGTTGCGGTAATCGCCTTTGTAGAGCGAGAGGATCAGCGGGCAGGCGAAGGCGGCGTTGGCGTCGGGTGTGCCCATGGTGTTGTAGCTCACGATCAAGGTCTGGGCTTCGGCGGTGACGCTGGTTACCTGATAGGACAGCAGCGCATGGCCGCGGTGAATGGCGGTCACTACGAAGTTTTTGTCAAAGGCGGCGGGTGGCAGGCGATGGGATTTGTCGCGCATCACCATGGCCACCCCGAATAACTTGTCGAAGGTTGGTTGGTCGGTGATGACCACAAACGAGACCTCCGCAGCGGGCTCGAATTGGTTGGAAACGAAGTAGCCATCATGGGTCTCGTACCTGATGGATTTGGCGGGTGGCGGTGGCGCGTTGGCTGCGGCCGTCCGCCCTGCCAGAAGCAGCAGGCCAGCCAGCCAGCCAAAGGCGGCGAAGGTTCCCAGGTGACGCATGCTGAAGGTGGGGGACGGACGCATGATAGTGGAATTGGGGGGATTCGATGGGTGTGACCCATTGCGTGCCGGTTAGTTGGAAAAAATCCGCCGTGCTTGGTAATCGGGTGGCGGGCGGCTCAGCCTCACTTACCACATGGATGGGTAGTATGGCCGATGGCGTAAGCAATGGCGCATGCGGTGACGATGGACAGGATGATGACGGCTACATACAGGGCGAATTTGCCCACTGTGCGGATTTTGCGCTGCAGGTGGGGGAAGCGCTTGGAGCGCGTCTTAAACCGTACCGGGATGCCATTTTTGACCTTAGTGACGATCTTGGTTTTGTATTTGATCCGATCCGTGAGGCGGTGGATGAATTGCATAGATTTGGCGGTGTGCGATACGTGTTTTGGCTAGCGGCCGCATGCCGCAAGATGAGCTCCAGTGCTAGGTTATTGAAAAGTCGCGGGGCGAGTATGTCTATCTTGGTCGCTTTGCCAAGTTCAGCCTTGGAAATTTTGATTTGGTTGGCTCACAAGAGTTGCGCAGTCGCCGATTTCCAGCCATTAGGGGGCGGCACAGTCGCAGCCACCCAATCACCCCCATTATCCTTATGTCCGCTCGTCTCGATTTCTGCAGCCGCCACCTTGGCCCGGTCGGGGCCGATCGCCAGGCCATGCTCGACGCCATCGCCTTCCCCACGCTCGATGCTCTGGTGGATGCGGCGGTGCCAGCTGGGATCCGCCTTGGTGAGGAGCTGGAATTGCCAGCAGCGCGTTCGGAACCAGAGGCCCTTGCGTGGCTCAAAACCATTATGGGCAAAAACCGCGTGCTCAAGTCGTGCATCGGTCAGGGTTACAGCGGCACTCATACGCCGGGGGTGATTCAACGCAATATTCTCGAAAACCCCGGCTGGTACACCGCGTACACGCCCTATCAGGCGGAAATCGCCCAGGGCCGGCTCGAGGCGCTACTTAATTTCCAAACGCTCATCACCGACCTCACGGGCTTGGATGTGGCCAACGCCTCACTGCTTGATGAAGGCACCGCCGCCGCCGAGGCGATGAGCCTGGCGCTGGCCGGCAAGCCGAAAGGTCAAACCATCTTTGTGTCCGACCGCTGTCATCCGCAAACCATCGACGTGGTCGTCACCCGCGCCGAGCCGCTCGGCATCGAGGTGCGTATCGGCGATTGGCAGGCATTCGATCCGGCAGCCTGCGACGGGCTTTTCGCGGTGCTGGTTCAATACCCCGACACCCGCGGCCGCATCGATGACTTCGCCGGGTTTTTTCAAAATTGCCAAGCGGCCGGGGCCATCACCATTGTCGCCGCCGACCTGTTGTCCCTCACTCTGCTAAAGCCGCCCGGCGAATTCGGTGCCGACATCTGTGTCGGTTCGGCCCAGCGCTTCGGCGTGCCGATGGGCTTTGGCGGTCCGCACGCCGGCTTTATGGCCTGCAAGGACGCGCTTAAACGCAAGATGCCAGGCCGGCTCATCGGAGTGTCAGTGGATGCCCGCGGCAATCCAGGTTTGCGCCTTGCCTTGCAAACCCGCGAGCAACACATCCGCCGCGACAAGGCCACCTCCAATATTTGCACCGCCCAGGTCCTGCTCGCCGTGATGGCCTCGATGTACGCCGTTTATCACGGACCGCAGGGGCTCACTCACATCGCCGCCGCCATCCACGCTCAGGCCGCCAGTTTGAAAAAAGCCCTCGCGGCCGACGGCGTCGCCATCGAGGACGGCGCGTTTTTCGATACCCTCGTCGCCAAGGTCCCAGGGCAGGCGGATACGATCCTTGCCGCCGCCGCTGCCGCGGGCATCAACTTGCGCCGCATCGACGCCGATCACCTCGGCATCGCGCTGGATGAAACGACCACCGCCGATGACCTCCGCGCCATCACCACCGCCTTCGGGGCGCACTCGCTGGTGCCGCCTACCGGCCCGAGCGCCCCGCAATGGTCCGCCGCGCTGCTGCGCACGACGGCGTTTTTGACCCAAAAAGCATTCAATAGCTACCACTCGGAAACCGAGATGCTGCGCTACATTAAACGACTCGAAACCAAGGACCTCGCACTCAATGAGTCGATGATCGCGCTGGGCTCCTGCACCATGAAGCTCAACGCCACCTCGGAAATGATTCCGCTGAGCTGGCCGGAGGTCGCCGCCATCCACCCCTTTGTCCCCGCCGATCAAAGCCAGGGCTACCGTGCCATGCTTGGATTGTTAGAAGACTGGCTCGCCGAGATCACTGGCTTCGCGGCCGTCTCGCTTCAGCCCAATGCCGGCTCACAAGGCGAATACGCCGGCCTGCTAGCGATTCGTCACTATCACATTGCCCGCGGCGACGCCCATCGCAATATTTGCCTCATCCCGGTGTCTGCTCACGGCACCAATCCAGCTTCCGCCGTCATGGCCGGCATGCAGGTTATCGGGGTCAAATGCGACGCCGCTGGCAACATCGATGTGGCCGACCTCACGGCCCGCGCCACCGAGCACCGCGACAAGCTAGCCGCACTGATGATCACCTATCCGTCGACCCACGGCGTGTTTGAGGCCACCATCCGGAGCATTTGTGAGATCATCCACGAGGCCGGCGGCCAGGTGTACATGGACGGTGCCAACATGAATGCCCAGGTCGGCTTGACCAGCCCGGGCTCCGTCGGTGCCGACGTCTGCCACCTCAATCTACACAAAACCTTCTGCATCCCCCACGGCGGCGGCGGCCCAGGCGTAGGCCCCATCGGCGTGGCTCCACAGCTTGTCCCCTACCTGCCTGGCCACCGCGAGCTCGACGCCAAAACCGGCGCGGTGTGCTCCGCGCCTTGGGGCAGCGCCTCCATCAACACGATCTCGTGGATGTACATCGCCATGATGGGCGCCGCCGGCCTGACCGAAGCCACCAGCGTCGCTATCCTCAATGCCAACTACATGGCTAAGCGGCTTGCACCGTTTTTCCCGATCCTCTACACCGGCAATCAGGGGCTGGTGGCCCACGAATGCATCATCGACGTGCGCCCGCTCTCCGATCTGAGCGGCATCACCGTCGAGGACGTGGCTAAACGCCTGATGGATTACGGGTTCCATGCCCCAACCATGAGTTGGCCCGTAGGCGGTACCCTCATGATCGAGCCCACCGAATCCGAATCTAAGGCCGAGCTCGACCGCTTCTGCGACGCTATGATCGCCATCCACGGCGAAATCGCCGCCGTAATCAGCGGCCAGGCCGATGCCCACGACAACCCGCTCAAGCATGCCCCCCATCCGGTCGAGGCGGTCTGCGGCAACACTTGGCCCCACGCCTATTCCCGCGAGCAGGCCGCCTTCCCGCTGCCCTATCTCCGCCGCCATAAGTTCTGGCCCGCCATCGCTAGAATCGACAACGTCCACGGCGACCGCAACCTCGTGTGCACCTGTGATTCGGTCGAAAGCTACGCGGCAGTCTACTGAGCCGGAAGTTTTCTAAAGGCGATTTTAGCCTTTGCAAACGGCGGGGCTTGGCTATTCTGCGCCAGTTACCCTCCCATGAACGTTCACGTCCGAGATCCCCGTCCTTTCAAACGCGCCATTCTCAAACTCAGCGGCGAAGCCCTCCGCGAACCCGGCTCCACCGACAATATCTCCCCCGAAATCGTCAACCGCATCGCCATGGAAATCCGCGAGGCCGTCGACTCCGGCCTGCAACTCGGCATCGTCGTCGGCGGCGGTAATTTCTGGCGCGGCGCCAGCGCCTCAGCCCGCGGCATGGATCGCGCCACCGCCGATTACGTCGGCATGCTCGCCACCGTGATGAACGCGCTGGCCCTGGAGGGCGCCCTCACCCACCACGGCGTGCGCTGCGGCGTGCAGTCGGCCATCGAAATGACCAACGTGGCCGAGACCTTCATCCGGCGCAAGGCCGAGCGCCAACTCGACGAAGGCAAGGTGGTCATCTTCGCCGGCGGCACCGGTAGCCCGTTTTTTTCCACCGACACCACAGCGGCGCTGCGGGCCAGTGAAATGGGGGCGGACGTGATCCTCAAGGCCACCCAGGTGGATGGGGTATACACGGCCGATCCGCGCAAAGACCCCAGTGCCACCCGCTACGAAACAGTCACCTTCCAAGAGTGCCTCTCCAAGCGCCTCAACGTCATGGACGCCACCGCCTTCAGTCTCTGCATGGATAACCATGTGCCTATCATCATCTTCGACCTCGGCCCCAATGGCAACCTCTCCCACGCTTTGCGCGGACTGCCCATCGGCACCCTGGTGCATGGCGAAGCTCCCGAAAAGTGATCCCATAACATAATTATCCAATGGACCCCGAACAAGCGATTTTTGACGTCGAAGACGCCATGAACAAAGTGGTGGAATACCTGTTGCATGACTTCACCGGCGTGCGCACCGGCAAGGCCAGCCCGGCTCTCATCGAAAACCTCGACGTGCATGTGCATGCCTACGGCAGCGTAACCAAACTCAAGGGCCTGGCCGTCATCAGCTCGCCCGAACCGCGCATGTTGCTGGTCCAGCCGTTTGATCCGGCTACCACCCGCGACATCGAACGGGCAATCCGCGAAAGCAAACTCAACCTCAATCCGGCCGCCGCCGATCGCTCGATCCGCGTGCCCATCCCCGAGTTGTCTGAAGAACGCCGCCGCGACATGGTCAAACTCATCAAACAACTCGCCGAAGAGGCCAAGGTGCGGGTGCGCTCAGCCCGCAAGGACGGCATGGACGTAGCCAAAAAAATGAAGGCCAACAACGAAGTCACCGAAGACGGCCAGAAAGACTTCGAGACCGCGGTACAGGAATTTACTAACAAATACGTCAAGAAAATCGACGAGCACGCCGTGGTCAAGGAAGCCGATCTGATGAAAGTGTGAGCTGCCGCCTCGCTAGACTTTAAGTTACTGCCTGCTCCATACTCGCCCCGGGTTCGGGGCTTGCGTCTTGGGTCTTGCTGTCTTGATTCTTCTCCTCAGGTTTCTTTGCCACAATTGGCCGGAACGTGCGGCTTTCTCGACTCGCTTCGTCTTAGCTTGCCGCGCATCGGCGCGGGGGCAGAGGTTATGGGTTAGACGCTATTGGGCTGGCCTGAAAATTGATAGATTGAGATCATCTGATCGGTGATCCGTGTAATCTGCGCTTCCTTCCACCCCCATCCCACGTTGGCGAAGACACGACAATAAGGTCGTGACTCCTTAACTCGACGCACCCGCCGGCTTACGACGCGTGCTCGCTGAGGTAGCGCTCAGCCTCCAGCGCGGCAGCGCAGCCCTGGCCGGCGGCGGTGATCGCCTGCCGATAGAAATGGTCTGCCACGTCGCCCGCGGCGAACAAGCCCGGTGTCTTGGTTGCGGTGCGACCCGGTTGCTGCAGGATGTATCCGTTCTCATCCTTGTCCACCAGCCCGGCGAGGAACGCGCTGTTAGGCACGTGGCCGATCGCCACAAACACACAACTCACCGCCAACTCGCGCGTCGAGCCATCGATCAGATGAGTGAGGGTAACTGCCCGCATCTCGCCCTGCTCGTCGGTTAAATAATCGCTCACCGTGGAGTTCCACACCGGCACGATTTTCGGGTTGGCCAGCGTGCGCTCGACCATGATTTTGGAGGCGCGCAGCGTGTCGCGGCGGTGAATCAAGTACACCGTGCTCGCGAAACGCGTTAGAAAACCGGCCTCTTCGCAGGCGCTATCGCCGCCGCCGATCACGCACACCGGCACGTTGCGGTAGAACGCGCCATCGCAGGTGGCGCAGGAGGTAAGGCCATGGCCGATCAGGGATTTTTCATTAGGCAGGCCGAGGTGGCGGGGGGCGGCGCCGGTGGCGACGATGATGGTTTTGGCTTCAAAGGATTCGGCTCCGGCGCTTACTAGAAAGCTGCCGTCGGCGCGTTGTGCCACCGCCTCGACATTCGCCCAAGCGATGCGGGCCCCGAACTTCTCTGCCTGTGCCTGCATTTTCATCATCAAGTCCGGCCCCATGATTCCCTCCGGGTGACCGGGGAAATTTTCCACCTCGGTGGTGGTGGTGAGCTGGCCACCAGGCTGGGTGCCGGACAGCATGAGCGGTTTGAGGTTGGCGCGGGCGGTATAAATAGCTGCGGTATAACCCGCGCAACCGGTGCCGATGATGATGACGTCTTCCATGGGGTAAATGTGGGATGGTAGAATAATTAAGCCGCCGCAGTCATCGGGCGGATTGCCCGGCGAGTCAACCCAGGAAAAGCAACGCATGGCGATAAATTCTCGATAATTTCTCTGTCCCTTAGTCGTGATCGCGCGTGAAGCCGCATTCCTCGGCGATGCCCAGGGCTTGGCGCAAGGGCTCGTTGATCCCGACTTGGGCGCTGAATTCTTCCACTGAAAGATGCCCCTGACTTCCCGCGTCGCCGGCTTCCCGCAGGAATTTGAGCCAAGCCCAGCGCAATTTGCGGGCTTCCTGCGGGTTGGTTTCCCGATATTTGGGCAATTCCACGAAAATCAGGCGCAGGCCTTCCCGGCACTGTAGGCGGCGTAAATCTGCTTGCAAAGCTCCGCGCGGATGGCTAATAGCACTGACCGTTTGTGCGCATCGCAGAAACGGGCAGCGTGTTTTCCCGGCTATTTCACATGAAGTTGGTCCAGTTGCTAAGTCCCAGCCAGATTCTCCTCGACCTGCAGGCCGTGGAGCGCTGGCCGGCCATTGTCGAGCTGGTGGACGTTCTGGTGAGCGCAGGCAGCTTGTCGGCGCTGGCCCGTGACGAGGTGTTGGAGGCGCTCAAAACCCGCGAGGAGTTGGTGAGCACCGGCATTGGTTCCGGGGTGGCCATTCCACACGCGTTTTCCGCCCACATCGACCAAGTGGTGGCGGGGGTTGGGCGCTCGACGAAGGGGATTGATTTTGAGGCACTCGACCAAGTGCCCGTGACATTCATCATTTTATTCATTGTGCCGGAGAAAAATTACCCACTGCATCTGCGCACCTTGTCGGCGATTGCCAAAATGTTCAATAACAGCGAAATCCGCCGGCGCCTAGCCGCCGCGGCAAACCCTGAAGACATTCTGGCCATCCTGGCGGCCAAACCGGCAGCCTCCGACACCTGAGCCACCGCGACCTTTCAGCAATACCGCCCATGACCCTCCTCCAGGAACTCGAAAGCCGCCTCGCCGCCGCCCTCACCGCCGTGCTTGGCGAACCCGCGGCGGCCGCCGTGACGCCCGCCGCCGACTTGCGTTTCGGTGATTATCAATCCAATGCCGCGATGGTGCTCGCCAAGCAGCGCAAAGCCAATCCGCGAGTGCTGGCGCAGCAGATCATCGACCACCTGGACCTCAGGGAGCTGGCGAGTGCCGAGATTGCCGGCCCCGGGTTTTTGAATTTCCGCGTCTTGCCCGAGGCCTACGCCGCGCGGACCGCCGCCCTGATCCGCGACGAGCGCCTCGGCGTGCCGGCCATCGGCAGCGGCCGCAGCGTGGTGGTGGATTTTTCCGCGCCCAACGTCGCCAAGCCGATGCACGTCGGCCACATCCGCTCGACAATTATCGGTGATTCTCTGGCACGCATCGCGCGGTTTTTGGGTTTCAGGGTCATTGCCGACAACCACATTGGTGATTGGGGGACCCAATTCGGGATGATTCTGGTGGGCTGGAAGACCTTGCTGAACCCAACGGCCTTGGAAGCTGACCCGATTTCTGAGCTGGTCCGCGTTTACCGGGATATTAATGCCGCCACCAAGGACCAACCTGAATTGTTGGAGGCCTGCAAGGGCGAATTGGTCAAGTTACAGGCGGGCGACGCCGAAAACCTGGCCATTTGGCGGCAATGCATCGATCTTTCCAAGCGGGGCTTGCAGAAAATCTACGATCGGCTCGATGTTTCTTTCGATCACTGGCTCGGCGAAAGCCACTACAACGATCGACTCGCCGGCCTCGTCGATGAATTTGTCGAGCGCGGCCTGGCTCGGGTGAGCAACGGCGCCGTGTGTATCTTTTCCGACGGCAGCCAAGCGGTGGAGGACGATCCATTTCTGGTTCACAAAGCCGACGGCTGGACCGACAATCCGGCGATCATCCGCAAGGCTGACGGGGGATTCCTCTACGCGACGACCGATTTGGCCACCATCCACTTCCGCATCGACGAGTGGCAGGCCGACCACGTCTGGTACGTCGTCGGCGTGCCCCAGCAATTGCATTTCCGCCAACTCTTCGCCGCCGCCGAACGCTGGGGCAAAACCGGCGATTTCCGCCACATCGCCTTTGGTTCCATCCTCGGTGATGACCGGAAATTAATGAAAACTCGCTCCGGCGACAACGTTCAACTCACTGACGTACTCACCGAGGCGGTGGAGCGCGCCGCCGCCGTCATCGCCGAGAAAAACCCGGGCCTACCCGCCGCCGAAGCCGCGGCCATCGCCGAAACCGTGGGCATCGGCGCGGTCAAATTCGCCGAACTCTCGCAAAACCGCCTCACTGACTACGTGTTTTCCTGGGACCGCATGCTCGCCCTCCACGGCGATACCGCGCCTTACCTGCAGTACTCGCATGTGCGAATCCGCTCGATTTTCCGCAAACTCGATGCCCCCTTCGACGCCTCCACCTGCCAGATCGTGCTCGGCGACAACGAGGAAATCCACCTTGCCCGCCTTCTGGTGCGTTTCGGCGAGGTGGTGCCGACCATCCTGGAGGATTTCCGGCCCAATCTGCTGGCCAATTACTTGCTGGAATTGGCCCGCGCCTTCCATTCGTTCTTCGAGGCCTGCCCGGTGCTCAAAGCCGCCGAACCCAGCCGCTCGAGCCGTCTGGCGCTGTGCGACCTGACGTCGCGCACCCTTCAGCAAGGCCTCTCGCTCCTCGGCATCAAGGTGCCCGATAGAATGTGAGAAGACACAAGACAGGGAGACAGAAGACAGAAGATCAGAACTTGCTGCCTGCCCCTCTTGTCTTCTGTCTTCTGTCTGCTAGTCTTCTGTCTTTCCCCATGTCCCCATTCTACGTCATTGGTCATAAAAACCCCGATACCGACGCGATTTGCTCGGCCATCGGCCATGCCGCCTTGCTACGTGCCACCGGCGAGCAGCCCACCGCGATGGCCGCACGCTGCGGTGAGGTGTCCCAGCGCACAGCCTGGGTGCTGCAACGCGCCGGGGTGGCCCAGCCGTCCTTGATCACCGACGTGCGTGCCACCGTCGGCATGATTTACCACCCGGAAGTCATCAAGGTGACCGTGTCGGATACCTTTCTCACCGCCTACCGGCGTATGCTGGCCGCCAAGATCCGCTGCGTGCCGGTGGAGGACAAGCAAGGCAATCTGTGCGGCTTGCTGCGGTATTTCGACTTACTCAAGCTGCTGTTGCCCGAGGACACGGAAGGCATCAGTGTGAGAACCGTGCATGTATCCCTGGCGAAACTCGCCGACACCCTCCAAGCCCAGAGTCTCGGCGCCGCCTTGCCCCCACCCGAGTTTGAGGAAGATCTCATCCTACTCGTGGGTGCCTCGTCCCAAGCCGCGATCGAAAAACGCCTCAAAATTGCCACCCTAGATGGCAATGTTGGAAAATACATGGTCATCTGCGGGGATCGGCCGATCATCCAGCGCCATGCCATTGACCGCGGGGTGCGCGTCTTGCTTGTCACCGGCGAAAACCCTGTCACCGCCGATATTCTCGCCCACGCCTCCCGCCACGGCGTCGTCCTCCTGCGTTGCCACCAGGATACGGCCAGCGCCTCCACCTTGATCCGCTGCTCACGCACCGTGCGCCATGTGATGGAACAAACTTTTCAGACCGTGGGGCCGACCGAGCCAGTTTCCAGCTTGCGCAAACGGCTTGCTTCTTCCGAACAGGATTTATTGCCGGTGGTAGACCCTGCCAGCGGAAAAATGATCGGCTTCATCACCAAATCCGACCTCATCGATCCCCCCAGGGTGCGCCTCGCCTTGGTCGATCACAACGAATATGCCCAAGCCGTCACCGGCATCGAGGAGGCAGAAATCACCGAGGTCATCGACCACCATCGGCTCTCCGGCAACCTGGTGTCGCGCGAGCCCATCCGCTACCTCAACGAACCGGTGGGCTCAACCTCGACGTTGGTGGCGCGCAAGTTTTTTCACCGGCAGGTAGCGCCCGAGGCGGGCGTGGCGCTGTGTTTGTGCGCCGGCATCATCTCGGACACGCTGTGCCTGACCTCGCCGACCACCACGCCGATCGACCATGAAATGCTCGCCTGGCTGGCCGAGTTTGCCGCCATCCAACCGCAAGCCTTTGCCGAGGAGTTTTTTGGGGTGGGTTCGTTGATTGTCACGGGAGCGGCGGAGGAACTTCTCAATGCCGACCGCAAGGAATTCACCGAGGAGGGGTTTTCGGTGAGCATTTCACAAGTCGAGGAACGCGGCTTGCAAGGATTTGCCGCCCGCCGACAGGAACTCGAAGCCGCCTTGCGCGCCCTCATGACCACCCGCCGCTACGACCTGGCGGTGCTCGCCCTCACCGATATCGTCGGCCATCACAGCTTGGTTCTCGCCGTCGGCCAAGAGGCCATCCTGGCTAAAATCCCCTTCGTGCGCCTCGATGACGCCCTCTTCGACGCCCCAGGCGTCGTCAGTCGCAAAAAACAACTCTTCCCCGCCGTGAGCGACGCCTTGCATCACGCCAGGTGACGCCCCAACAGCACCGTCAATCGCATTGCTTGAGCGCCTGCCAAGCCTGCCACACGAACAATCCGAGGAAGAGGGGAAAGATCAACGAGTGGGTTCTTTGAAAAATCAGGAGCGCGGCGGTGCTGGCGGTGAGAATGGTGATCCAGAGGGTTTGTTTGAAGCGCGCTGGTCCGAGCATGGCATTGAGCATTTGGCCGCCATCCAAGGGCAGCACTGGCAATAGGTTGATGAGCGCCCAGACGATGCTGATATAGGTGAGAACTTGCCAGAAATGGCCGGCAAGAGAGCTCAGCTTGAACAGGTCGGGGATGACCCCGTAGACAGCGGCGGCCAGCAGGAGTTGGGCCGCGGGGCCTGCGGCGGTGACCAAAAAGTGCTGGGGCCGGGTGAAGCGTGCGCCGCCAAAGGTGGCCAGGCCGCCAAAGGCTTGCAGGGTGATCTCACTGCGGGCACCAAAAGCGCGGCCGCTAAGCGCGTGGCCGAGTTCGTGCACGAGGATGGAGACGAGCCCGGCGAGCACAAACAAAGCCAGCCGCAAAATCGCCTCCTGGCTATTGGCGCTGCCGCCGCCACCGATCATAGCCAGCGATATCCAGAACCAAGGGTGGATCTGGACAGGGATTCCAAATAGCGAAAAGCTGACCATGCGGCCCCATCCATAGGCGAGGAGCCTCTGCGCTGCAAGCGCGATAAAGCTGCGTCACGGCCAGCTTTGGATCCGATAAAGGGACAGACACATAATCCCGAGCTTTGGACCCGATAAAGGGACAGACACATAATCCCGAGCTTTGGACCCGATAAAGGGACAGACACATAATCCCGGGATCTTGTCTTCTCGTCTTGTGTCTTGGGCTTAGGCTTGAGCTAGCCGACGATTCTGAAGCCGGTGGCATCATCCAACAGCGGGATGGTTTCGGCCATGAACGACTTGATGTGGTGGGCGACGTTGGATTCCCCGGCTATCTCCTTGATGAAGGCATTCACCTCGCCGGGCTCACCCGTGACTTGTAACTCGACGGTGCCGTCAGGCAGGTTTTTCACCCAGCCGCGGACGTCAAAGGCGCGGGCAAGGTCTTTGACGGTGTAGCGGAACCCAACGTTCTGGACGTGGCCGGTAAAGATAACACGTTTGGCGATCATGGGGAGAAATTCAGCGCCCGCGTAACGGTTTAGCCCGTGGCGAGGGTTGTTTGGCCGCTGCGTCGTCTTGAAATGGATTGGTCTGCAGCGCCGAACTGCTCGAGCCGAATACCTCTTCAAAACTCTTGCCGGGAAGGAGGTTAAATACAATCGGCGCACTGCGCTTGCCTTGCGCGTCGATCACATAGCGGACCACTTGCACCGGCATTTCCTCGGTGGGTTTTTTCGGATTGATGCGTTTGACGCGGCTGTCAAACATCTCCTCGGATACCAACTGACCGTCGGATTTGCGGTAGCCGTAGGACACCTTGAAAAGTTCGTTTTTCTGGCCATCGTAGATTTTGCAGGAGACCGGATTGCCACCGCTATCCATCCGATAGATCGTGATCAGGCTGAGCCGGCCGACCGCCGAAAAGGTTTTTTTTGTTAGAACCAGATTGTTCGGGCTGCGGGTGAAAATTGTTTTGGAGCCATCCTTGTGGTGCAAGATGCGCACGTTGGGGCCGTCCACCGATTCGAGCTCGCCAGCGGCATGCAAGGGCAGCCAGCCGAAGGCAAAAAGAAGCCAGAGGATTTTCCAAGTTGCCAAGCGTTGCACGGCGGCGACAATAGGAGCGGGCGCCGCAGCCGGCAAGGCGGCATTTGCATCATGATCTGGAAAACCCGCAGAACCAATCTCGAGCTGTCGCGCCGTGCGCGGGTGATGGGGATATTGAATGTGACGCCGGACTCGTTTTCTGACGGGGGTTGGCATGTGGAGATAGCCGCGGCGCTGGCCCATGCGCGGCACCTCATTGCCGAGGGCGCTGAGCTCATCGACATCGGCGGCGAGTCCACCCGTCCCGGCGCGCAACCGGTGGCTGCGGAGCTGGAGATTGCGCGCACCGAGCCGGTGGTGGCGGCGTTGCGGGCGGAATGGGACGGGCTCATTTCCATCGACACCTCTAAGGCGACGGTGGCGAGCGCGGCGCTGGCGGCGGGAGCGGACATCGTCAACGATGTGAGCGGGTTGCGGCAGGATCCGGAATTGGCGGAGGTGTGCGCGGCGAGCGGCTGCGGGGTGGTGGTCATGCATATGCAGGGTGAGCCGCGAACGATGCAGGCGCAGCCGCAATACATCGATGTGGTGGCGGAGGTGCGGGGGTTTTTCGCGGAGCGGCTGGCCAGCCTGGCGGCGGCGGGGATTGCCGCAGAGGCCCTGTGTTTTGACCCGGGCATTGGCTTTGGCAAAACCCTGGAACATAATCTCACGCTGTTGCGCCAGCTCGAAGATCTCGTCGTGGGCGGCCGGCCGCTGTTGCTCGGGGTTTCGCGCAAATCCTTCATCGGCCAGGCCTTGGGATCCACCGATCCGGCAGCACGCGAGTGGCCAACAGTGGCCATCACCGCCTTCGCCCGCCAACATAACGTGCTGCTCCACCGGGTGCACGAAGTCGGGCCTAACCTGCAGGGCCTGCGCATGATCGAGGCACTGCTGGGCGACTAAGGAGATGAGAGGAAAGGGGGCCTGCTCAGCGGGTGGCGGAGATGGCGGGTGGCGGGGTGACGGCGACGCGGTACTTATCCACGGCCTTGGCGATGCCGCTGGCGAGGGCTGCCTGATATTTTTCGTTGTCAATCAAGCGGGCTTCGTAGGGGTGGCTCAGGAATCCGCCTTCCAGCAGAATAGCTGGATGGGTGATGCCGGAAAGCACCGTGTAGCGGGCGCGTTTGATGCCGCGGTCAAAGGTATTGGTGCCGAGGGTTCGCAGCACCGAACCGTGCGCCGAGGTGGCTAGAGCCATGTTGGCGGAGTCATGCTCATTGCCCGCATGCTCGTACTTATCCGCCTCGATGAGGCCGCGGCCGTAATGTGCCACGCCGGGCGGCGAGAGGGTGAACGTCTCGATGCCGCGGGCAGCGGTGGCACCGGAATTAAAATGAATGGCGATGAAGATCGCATTTTCGGTGACGGCGTTGGCGACATTCACTCGTTCCTGCAGCGAGAGGAAACGATCGGCGTCGCGGGTCATGACGACTTTGTAGCCCTTGGTTAGGAGTTTGGCTTTGACGAGGCATGCGACCTTGAGAGTGTAATCGGCCTCGTTGCCGTAGGCATTGGTGGCACCCGGGTCTTTGCCACCGTGGCCGGCATCGAGGACTACGGTATTGAAATTGCCGGCATTCTTGATGAAGTTGGGCCGCAGCACCGGATCGATCAATTTCGCCAGATCCGTGCGTGACACGTAGGCCTTGGCGTCAGCCTCTTCCACCGCCTTGCTGAATACGAACTTCACGTTGTTCATGGTGCACTCGGCAGTGCCCAGGTTGAGCTTGAGCATCACCTTGGCATTTTCCAAGGTGACGATCGAGCCGCTGCGGCTGAGGCTGCCAAAGTGATAGAACTGCTTGATGTTATCTGCGGAGACATAGTCGTCGCCGTTGATTTTTCTAACATCCCAGGGGCTGGCCGTTGCCGTTGCGGCTGCCGCGCTACCGGTCACCATTCCTAACAAGATCACCAGTGTCGGCAGCACCCGCAGCCAGGGTCCGACGGACTTTAGAATAATTTGCCTGTGGATTTGTTTCACGCTGCCTTGAGCGCAAGGTAGCCAACCAGCGCTCGAAGGCAACGGAATTCTTCATTGTCAGAAGGTCATGATGGCATCGAGGCCGAAGGTGACCATGCTCCGGTCCTTGGAATCATTGAAGGGACGCTTGCCGCTGTTGAGGGCCGTGTCCACCCGCACCTCGGGACGGATCATCAGGCCTTGGATGATGGATCCTGCCACCGGGGCCTTGATGTTGACGCCGAGGGTGAGATCACCGTAGGTCGTGTCGCCGCCGCCCACGCTGCGCGGAGCATAAACTACGCCGTCACGCAGCAAGCTCATCGGGTCGGTATTGTTGCCATACTGCACGGCATAGAAACCCTTGGGGTCGGCCCAAATCTCAGCGCGGGCACCGATAGCGAGCCAATCGTTGATTTGATAAGTGAGGGATTCGGCGGCGCCATAGCAGGCGGCTTTGGCAAGCTTGTCATAGGAGTAGTTGACGTCGGTGATGGAGGTGAGCTTGTCAGTGATTTTCCAAGTGGCGGTGACGTCATTGAGATAGCGGTAATCGTGGTCGTTGCCGGGTGTCTCGGGGCCGAGATTGGTGATGGCCAAGATGGCGAGCTTGCCATCGAGCAAATTGAGGCCGAAGCCGCCTTGGAAGCCGGCCGCGCCATTATTATCCTGGGTACTGGTATTCACGCCGCGGGTGACGCCACCGATCAAGTCGAGTTCCTTGGTGACGTGGACCGTCGCCGTCGCGCCGGTGTAAGTCAGGGGGATACCGAAGTTAAATATATAGCTGTGGGAGTAGAAGAAGTTGCTGCGTGGGTCGATGGTCTCAGCACCTTCGAGGGTCACCACTTTACCTATCTTGAAGTCGATGCCGCCCTCGGTGAGAACCGGGCAATGCAGGTTAAGGTAAGCTTCGACGAGGTCGGGCTGATAGCGCTCGCTGCCGGTCTGGTCGAGCAGTCCCACGGAATGGGTGAAGCGCGAGTCGCTGCCATACATCGCCTGGGTTTTGAAACCCCAGTCGAAGCCGGTGGCTTTCGGGTCGAGCGCCCGCTCAGCGGTGACGGATACTTGGTTCAAAAGTGCTTGGTTCGAGCGATCATCGAACAGGCGGCCGAAGTTCTGGGCATCATGGGGGCTGGCGGTGTTGCCGCTGATCCCACCTTCGATCCAACCATAGAATTTGAGGCGCGGCTCGGCAGCCGCGGGGGCTGGGATGGCATCCTTGGCAGCGTCCGCCGAAGCCTGCACGAAGGAGGCCAAGAAGATGGCTGAAGCGTGGAACACGAGGGCGGTGGTATTGAGTCGTGATTTCATGTTTAGTTTGGTGCTTGAATTTGTAAGCGAGAGAACCTCAGCAAGTCGCGTGCCAGTTGCGAGAGAATTACCAAGTCCCCCCGTGGCGCTGGCCTAGCACATCAAGCCAAGATTTTATCCTCCGCACTTCAGCACAGCGCGGGTGTGGAATCGGCAGTCACATTGGTTGGGAGGCGGCGGGCAGGATACCCGGGCCACGTGGTGCGGGCATCCTGCCCGCTGCCTGTAACAGCGAAGTGAGTCGGAAGGGTAAGCGTGCGGGGCAGGACCGGCGGGGCCGCTTACGGCTGGACTGGCACATTCAGTTCGGAGCCTTTTGCCAAAGGTGCGGTGGCGAGCAAATCCAACGCATTGAGCTCGTTGAGGCGATCGACGGTGGTGCTATGTTTGGCCGCGAACTCGCCGTAGGTGGTGTTGCCATTAATGGGTATCGAGCGAACGCTGGTTTTGGCTGTGGGGGTGGCTGTGGGGGCGGCGGCGGTCTTTGCAGCATCAAGCGGTGCTGGCGCGGCGGGGGCGTTGGCAGCTAGGGGTTTGGATGCCAACGCCGCTGGCGGGGTGGCTTTGGATGCCTCCGCCGGCACCTTTTCGGTGAGCGACGCGACTTTCATCACGGTCGCGGCCGGCGCTATGGCTGGCTTGAGCGGCACGGCGGTTTTGACTGGGACCTCATTCACCGCTGCGGCGGGCTTGGCGGGAGCGCCAGGCGTCTGAGCTCGCATGGGGAGATGGATGACTTGGCCCGGCCGCATCGCAGAGGGTTTGACGTTGGGGTTGGCCGCAATCAGGGCGGCGGTGGAAATGCCAAATTTTCTGCCGATACTCGAAAACGTCTCGCTATCCTTTACCGGATAGGTTTTGTCCACCTTAGCTGGGCCAGAGCTTGCCGCTGTAGCCGCTGTAGCCGCTGTAGCCGCTGTAGCCGCTGTAGCCGCGGCGGGCTCGGGCTTGTCGCTGGTCCTGGCAGTGTTCAGGTTGTTCAGGGAGCGCAGCTTGGTGTTGTCATCCTCCAACTGGCGGATTTGCCGCTCTTGTTCGGCGCACAGGCGGCGCAGGGTTTCCAGCTCGCTTTTCGCAAATGAGGGAATTGCCCCACAAACCCATGTGAGCGCGACCAGTAGCAGCGTTGATTTCATAACGCCACAAACTCTCCAAGAATCGACTGGGGTGTCAATTAAAATTAAAGCTATCTTGATTGCCTATTATACTTAGGCATGGGCCCTGCGCGCAAGATGTCAGCGCCACGTGGACCGGGCATTCTGCCCGGCGGCCTATGGGGAGAGAGTGAGTCAGGCCAATCAGGCGCGTCCGAGATAGGAATTATCCTCGGTTTTGACGTTGATTTTCTCGCCGACGTTGATGAAGAGGGGCACTTGCACGACCAGGCCCGTCTGCATGGTGGCGGGCTTGTAGACATTGTTGGCGGAATCGCCCTTGACGCCTTCCGAAGACTCCACAACGGTCATCACCATGGACGCTGGCAGGTCAATGGTGGCGACGTTGGAATCGGCCAGCAGGATGGTATAAAGTTGGCCATCAATGAGGTAATTTTTCACCGGTTCGACCAAATCCTCGTAAACGACCGTGTCTTCGTAGGTTTCCGGGTTAAGGAAGTGGTAGCCACTGCTGTCCTTGTAGGAATACTCGTGGGGAATGCGCTCAAGCAGGACGCTGTCGAGCGAGTCGTTGGAAGTCATCCGCAGATTGAAGACCTTCTTGGTGCCCACGCTGCGGATGGACATCTGGACGTAAGACGCCATGCGGGGCGGGGTCTTGAGTTCGTGATCGATGACGATGCAGACTTCGTTATTGTGGCGGACGGCGTGTCCTTTGCGGAGGGTGATGACGGGAGTGCTGGCCATGGTGCTGCGCAAGGGATAGGGAATGCGGCTAGCACTGGCAAGTCCGGAATGAGGCGGCGGCGGAAAATCGCCGCGGGGCAGGGCGTGGCGCGGGCGTGAAGCTCATTACTATTGGCTTAGAACCCAGCGAGGCTAGACGCTCAGCCCCCGCAAGCAATCCCGATTCGGATTGATGATTGTCGATTCCCGATTGTTGATTTCTGATATGAGCTTGGTCACGAGCGTCAGCACTCGCCAAGCTCACTTCAAAAATCCAAAATCATCATTCATCAATCAATCCGGTTCTGAAGAACTTGGCTCATGCGCAATGACTTTGGGCTTTTCAAGGACTCTAGGGAAGACAGCGCGTCCCACCTGTCTGCGCAAGACACGACAGCAAGGTCGTGGCTCCCTAGTTTGACGCGCCTACTCAGCGGGGCTGGAGGACGGCTTTTTCCAGAGCTTTGACCCGCTCAACGAGCTTGGGGAGTCGGCGTACCAACACCTCCAGCTTCAATTGCTCGATGATCGGGGTCGCCGGCTTGCCCGCGTAGGTTTGGCCACCCTTGACATTGGAGTTCACGCCAGTGCGTGCCGTGAGGATGGTGTTATCACCAATGGTGACGTGGCCGACGATGCCAACCTGGCCCGCTGCGGTGACGTAATTGCCGAGCTGGGTGCTGCCGGAAATACCGGTCAGAGAGATAATGAGGCAATGCTTGCCGATGACCACGTTGTGGGCAATTTGGACCAAATTGTCGATCTTGGTGCCTTCGCCGACGAGCGTCTTACCGAAGCGGGCGCGGTCAATGGTAGTGTTGGCACCGATTTCCACATCATCCCCGATTTCGACCGTGCCGACCTGGTCGATTTTCACGTGCCGGCCGTCTTGCAAGGCGTAGCCGAAGCCATCCGCGCCGATTACGCAACCGGGTTGAAGAATGACGCGCTCGCCCAAAATGCAGCGCTGGCCGACCGTGACGTTGGCCATGATGCGGCAATGGCGTCCGAGCACGGCCTGCTCGCCGATCACACAGTTGGGGCCGATTTCGCAACCGTCACCGAGGCGCGCCCCCGCCATGACCACCGCCCCGGCGTGAATCCGCACGGTTTGCGGGTCAAGCACGGCCGTCGGATCGACCACCGCCCGCGGGTGAATCCCGGGGCTAAGCTTTTCCGCGGCAGCGGAAAAATAGCGAATCACCTTGGAAAACGCCAGCGAGGGGTGATCCACCGCCACCAAACCGGCGGCTTCGGGACCGCCCGTTTCACCGCGAGCCACAATCACTGCCCCAGCCCGGGTCGCCAAAAATTGGTTCCGGTATTTATCATTGCCTAGGAAACTGATGTCCTGCGAGCCGGCCACATCCAACGCGGCCATCCCGCTCAGGGCATCGTCCTGCCTGCCCCGGACGATGTCACCATCGACCAATCGGGCGAGCTCGGTAAGCGTGAGGACACAAGCCATCGCTGGTAAGCCGAGGTGAGAGGCGTCAACTAGCGGCTGGCTCAAGGCGTGCCACCGGGCGCGGCGGCCGGCAACTCAGGTGCCGGATCGCTGTCCGCACGCAGTGAATCGGCTGGCGCATCCTTGTTGAGATTCTTGAGCAACGACGCGGTGATATCCGTCGCGTCCTTGGTGTAGAGCAGAATGGGAACCTGCGAGGTACTCATCCCAGACTTGTCGAAAACGTAATCGAAATCCTCGGCTTTCGCGTGTTCTTCGACCAATTTGCGGATTTCTTCGAGGATGCCTTTCATGCGTTGCATCATCTTCTCGTTGAGCATCTGGTTGCGGCGTTGCAGGAATTCGCGGCGCTCGCGGTCCAAGGCTATCCCCTCCTGTTGCTGCACTTGCCAATCCTTGAACAGCGCCTGCTTCTTCGAGTCGTTGATCGCCGGATCGTCGAGTTGCTTGCGCAGGCTACTCAGCGAGGTGTCAATGTCCCGGATCTTAGTCATCCGCTCGTTGTTGTCCTTCTGAATGTGCGCGCGCTCCACGTTGATCTGCTTTTGCGCCTCATTGGTCCGGTAGTATTGCTTGAACAGCTCCTGCATATCGACGGTGGCGATCTTGAGCTTGCTGTCTGGGGCGGCGGTGGCGAGACTGCAGCCGAACGTGGCTGCCATGGCGACGGTGAGAAAACGACGAATCATGGTCATGAGTTGGGAGGGTGGGTGGTTCCGAAAGGAAGGTTCGGCAGCGAGGGTGTACTCAAACGCGCCACCCGTCAATGCCCAACCGCGATGAAATGCGCAGCGCGGCGAGCAAGCTTCTTGCAATTTCCCTTGCAGACGGCCGATAGATCCCTAGAATCCCGCCCAGCCCCTGCGCTGGCACGCGGCTGCCACAACCCCAATCAAACCATCGCCCATTATGAAATACGTCAAAATCGCCGTTCTCGCCGCCATGGCCGCCGGTTCCGTGTGTGCCGTTTCCAGTTGCACGAAAGACGCTCCCGCCCCGTCGAAGCCGGTTTACGTAAAACCCGCCAAGTAAGTGCCTGCTGGTTCTACCCAAGCGGTGGCGGCGAAGCATCTGCACCCCACCCCTTAGATTGAGCCGCAACCCGTCTCCCCAAAAAGTATTTACAACCATTGCCCGACCCATGATCCGACCCCTCCTTGCTCTTTGCGCTTCAGCTATCGCGCTTGTTACCGTTTCCTGCTGCTGCACCGGTGAATCCGCAGCGCCGAAGTTGCGGCCACTGCCAAAATTCAGAGAAATCCCAGCTGCCCCCGCAGTTGCACCAAAACCCCTGGTTCTGCCACAGATTCACCACGAGAAATAGAGGCGGCCTCGCCCGCCCTTTTTTTGCAAAAACCCCAGATGCCCCTCCCTACGCGCGAGGGGGCATCCTCTTTCTTCAAGCGACTCCCGCGGCAATGCCAGCAAACTCGAGTCCTTCTCGACGGCTTTCGTTCCAGGTGCCCATTCTCAGCCATGAAGCGCTCATCCTACCCTGACCAAAGCGCCCGTTTCAGTGCGGGTAAGCGGTATTTTCACAACCCCAAAGGGCGCCGTTCGTCCTGGGATCAATGGGTCGATGGCGGGCCTAAACCCTCCCGTCCCACCACCAAATGGCTGAAAATCCTCGGCTTCATTTCCGTACTCGCCGCACTTGGAGGCGTCATTGCTGGCCTTGCCCTTGTGCTGGGCCGCTAATGAGCGCCCGCGCTGCCGCCACCTCCGGTATGTGTTGCAGCGGTTTTCGCCCGCCCCTGTGCTTGCCCTGCCCATAGGCAACGACCCTCACCGAGCGCCGCAATCATCCGGCCCGGCGGCGGAAACTTCGCCCCGTTCCTCGGTTTTCATTTGCATCGACCGCGGGTGCATTACACTACGTGTGCCGCCAGCCATGTCCGCCATTGATCTCAAAGCCAAGCTTCGCGAGGTGCCCCGTCAACCCGGAGTGTACCTGATGCGTGATGCTCTGGGCTCGATCATTTATGTCGGCAAGGCGCTGGATTTGCGGCGGCGGCTCGCGTCCTATTTCATGGCCTCGGGCAAGACGCGGGCGGACCTCAAGACGCGGGCCTTGATCGATTCGATTTGTGATTTTGAGATCCACGTGGTCCGCAACGAGGAGGAATCACTGTTGCTGGAGGGCAAGCTCATCAAGGATTACCGGCCCCGCTACAATCTGGCCCTGCGCGACGATAAACGCTTTTTACTGGTCAAAATCCGCCTCGCCGACCCATGGCCGCGCTTCGCCATGACGCGGATGAAAAAGGACGATGGCTCGCGCTATTTCGGCCCGTTTCCCCATTCCAGCGCCTTACGCGAGACCTTGTCGTGGCTCAATCGTAAGTTTGGTTTCCGGGTCTGCCGCCCGCTGCAACCCGACGAGGCCGAATACCGCCATTGCAACGCCGATATCATCCGCAATTGCTCGGCACCTTGCGTCGGGCGCATCGAGCGGACTGCCTACGTCGCACGTATCGACGAGGCCTGCCGAATCTTGGAAGGCAAGGGCCGGCGCGAGTTGTTCGACGAACTGCGCCGCGGGATGCAACAGGCCGCCGCCCAACTCGAGTTCGAGCGCGCAGCCACCTTGCGCGATATCCTCGCCAACCTCGAAAAAACCCTCAGCCCAACCCGCCAGTTCAGCCGTGGCCGCGGCCTGCCCAGCACCGTCAAGCCTACCGAAGACTTGGCCGAACTCGGCCAACTCCTCCACCTCGCCGGCCCGCCGCGCGTCATGGAATGTTTCGATATCTCCAATGTCTCATCTAACCATATCGTCGCCTCCATGGTGCGCTTCACCGACGGCCGACCCGATAACCAGAACTACCGCCGCTACCGCATCCGCACGGTCGCCGGCCAGGATGATTTCGCCTCCATGGCAGAAGTCATCCGCCGCCGCTACTCGCGCATCCTGCTCGAAAACTCTGCGGCCAATCCCGCGGCGGACCTGTCCCAAGAGGACGTGTTGGAAGCCCAGCGGCGACTGGCCCGCGCTGGCCGGGCACGCATCGTGCTGCCCGATCTGGTGATCGTGGACGGCGGCAAGGGCCAACTCGGCATGGCCGTTAGAGAACTCCGCGCCCTCGGCCTCCATGCGCTGCCAGTCATCGGCCTAGCTAAACAACATGAGGAAGTGTTCATTCCCGGCCACAGCGACTCCCTGCGCATTCCGCATGAGCGCGGTGCCCTCAAACTGCTCCAGCGCATCCGCGATGAAGCCCACCGCTTCGCCAACGCCTACAACTCCCTGCTCTACCGCCGCCGCATGCACGAAAGCCTGCTCGACGATTGCCCCGGCATGTCGCCCAAGCGCAAGCAGGTGTTGTTGGAAAAATTCGGCAGCGTGGCCCGCCTGAAACATGCCCCCGTGGCGGACATCGCCGCAGTGCCCGGCATTTCGGCCAAAGCCGCCGCCGCTATCCTGGCGTTTCTGGGACGGGAGTAGCTCACAGTGACAGCCAATGGGGTCAGTCCCGCTTTTCGAGCATTCGCACCCACTTCCACAACATCACGCTCGAAAAGCGGGACTGACCCCATTGGACTATGGAATAAAGAGCCCCCGCGAGGCCCCAAAAACCGGCTCTGCTCAATTAGTGCTTGAACAAGCTCGCCGTTTCACCGATGCCTCGCCCATGAGCCAAAAACCCACGCCAGGAAAAACCCACCACGAGACGACCCTCGACGACGTCAAACAACTCGGCTTGTGGGCCGCTCTCGGCAGCCTCGGCTATGTCTTCTGGATCGTCGGCGGCATGGAAATGGTCGAACGCGCCGCGTTCTACGGCGTTAAGGCCGTGTCCAACTTGTATGTAACCCGCGCCAAAAGTGACGGCGGCCTAGGCGAGACGATGGCCAGCTACGGCACCCTGATTGCCATCTGGGGCCTCATCCAGTCCGGCGGCTCGATTTTTACCGGCGGCATTTCCGACCGCTACGGCTACAAGCAGACGATTTTCGTGGCCACAATCATCCAGAGCTCGGGCTACCTGATTATGGCGTTTAACCCGAGTTATTGGGGTTTCTTTGCCGGGGCTATGTGTCTGGCCTTTGGCACCGCTATCTTCAAACCCGGCATCCAGGGCACGCTCATCCGCAGTTGCACCCGCACCAACAGCTCTGTCGCCTGGGGCGTATTCTATCAAATCGTCAACATCGGTGGCTGGATCGGGCCCTTGGTAGCAATGCAAATGCGCGAGCAGTGGGGGTGGAAATACGTCTTCCTCACCAGTGCCATCCTCATTACTCTCAACTTCCTCTTGCTCTTCACCTATCAGGAACCCGGCAAGCAGGAACGGCTCGAACGCCGTGCCCAAGTGAAAGCCGGCCACGTCCGCGAAACGAGCCTGTGGCGGGAATCGCTGCAGGAACTCAAGAAACCCCACCTGCATTATTATCTGCTGATCTTCTCGCTATGGTGGTTCATGTTTCCGATGCTGTGGGATGTGCTGCCCAAATATGTGGAGGACTGGGTCGATACCGGCGAGATCGTGCGCTCCCTGTTTGGCGCTGATGGCACCCGCAGCGGTCTGATGCATTTCCTGTTAGGAATGAAGGAAAACGGTTTGAGGATCGAACCCGAGGGCATCGTTAATATCAACTCGGGCCTAATCATGCTCACCTGCTTCATCATCGCCGGGTTCAGCGCCAAAATGCGTGCGACTAACAGCCTGTTGCTAGGCACCCTGCTGGTAGTGGCCGCGCTCACTCTCTTTGGCCTGTTCAACCTTGCCTGGCTGTGTGTCGCAGCGATGCTCGTGTTCAGCTTGGGCGAAATGCTCGCCAGCCCGAAATACAGCGAGTTCCTCGGCAATATCGCCCCGGCCGACAAAAAAGCGATGTGGATCGGCTTCTCGCAGGGGCCGATGCTCATCGGGGCGACCATCGAGGGCAAGGTCGGGCCCCAGCTCTATCATATTTGGTCGGACAAGGACGTGTTTGCCCGCGACTTGCTACAGACCAAGGGCTGGACCCCGGCGCAGGTGGCCATCGACGCGCTGCCTCCCGGCGAGGCGTTCAAAAAGTTGGTCGAGGTCACCGGCCAATCCCCGGCGGAACTCACGCGCCTGCTCTATGCCACGCACCACGTCGGCTCCACCTGGGCCTTCTTCGCCGGCATCGGCCTACTCGCTGCCGCCCTCATCTGGGCCTACGGCCGCTGGGTCCGCAGGCTCGCCGAACGCTAGGAGCGTCGCACCACACTCTCACCCGATCTAACTGAATTATGAACATCCACATCTCAGGCATTTCCCGCAGTTGCCTAACGGCCATCTCGGCCATCCTCACTTGCACAAGCATGCAACTTCCAGCCCAAACCTATATCCACGACGCGCGCCTCGACGAGCGCAGCCACGACCTTAATGGGCCGTTCAACTATTTTTTAACACCTAGCGACGCGCTCGGTTTCATGGATGCGCCCAAGGCGTTCCAACTCACCGGCGACGGCGCCATGAGTTCGTACTTTGGCGAGCTGACGTTGTGGGCTGGCACGCCGCTCAAGCGGCTCAACAGCCGGGTTCGCACGCTCGATGACGGCTGCCTTCCAGTAATTAATTACGGCTCACTCGTCGATGGCATCGAATACCGGGTCAAGGCATTTGCCGCACCCGCCGCACTCGATCCGCTGGCCAATTTGTTGGGATTTGTCCGCATCACCGCCACCAACACCAGCGGCAAGCCGCAGCGGGCGTCAGTCGGTGCGCGGGTGTACGATCACGAGGGGCCGTGGCGGCATCCGTTTTTTGACCACACCGAGCCGCGCTGGTGGACGGACCGCTTCATCGACCCAGGGGCATGGCAGCCGTGGAAGTTGTGGGAGCCCACCGAAGTGCGCAACGGCGGCGAGGTTCACCGCAAAGATAGCAAACACCTGATCTTCAACTATCAGCCAGATAAGTCCGGATGGAAGGTGCTGGAAGCGGCGGCCAACGTCGAACCCTTCGAATTTGTGATCCAACTGGCACCGGGCCAGTCGGCCTCGGTTGATGTGACCGTGCCGTGGTCACCGGTAGCCGACGCCCACGCCGAACAAGTTAAAGCGCTCGCGGCGGCGGGTTTCGACGACTATCTGGCGAGCAGCAGTGCTTTCTGGCAAAAGCAGTTGAACGCTGGTGCCATGTTTGAGGTGCCCGAACAAAAGGTCATGGATATGCATAAGTCTTCGCTGATGTATGACCTGATGGCCCGCGACCTGCAGGAAGACCGCAAGACGGTCATCCAGACGGTCAGCGACGTCCAATACAACCAGTTCTTCTCGCGCGACGCGGCTTTCATCATCCACACTTATGATATGTTAGGCTTGACCAAGATCGCCGAACAATGCCTCGAGCACGTCCTGCTCAAGGATGAAAATGGCAAGCTCACCGGCCTGCGAACGACCCACCCGGATGCCTGGGGCCAGGCGCTCTGGACCTTGGCCGCCCACTACCGGATCACCGGCGAGAAGGCTTTCGCCGAGCGCGTCTATCCGGTAGTGCCGGGCCACGTCGCCAAGCTCGAAGCGGAGACCGCCAAGGACCCGTGGGGTTTGTGGCCGGTCGCCGGTCCCTATGACAACGAGCGCATTGACGGTCACTACACCGGCCACAGTTTCTGGGTGCTGCGCGGGTTGAAGGATGCCGCCGAGTTGGCCACCGCCGTCGGCAAGCACGACGACGCCAAACGTTTTCAAAAAATCTATGACGAGTACCTAGCCAAGTTCATGGTTCGACTCAAGGCGATCACCGGGAAAACCGGCGGCTACATTCCGCCCGGCCTCGACGACCCGCTCGCCGGCATGGACTGGGAGAACGCCTCGGGCGGCGTCTATCCATTCGGCATCATTGCCGCCGCCGACCCGATGGTTAAACACACCGTCAAGACGGTTCGCGACTATGCCTATCAGGAAGGCATCATGACCTACGAGCACAACGCCTACAAGGTTCGCCAAGCCAAGGATGCCAAGCCTTTAGATTGGTCGCAGCCTGAACACACCGTTATCCATCACTACGAAACTTTCCAAGTCTTGCAAACCCTGCTGGCCCTCGGCATGGACCGCGAGGTCATCACCGATTTCTACTCGTTCCTGGTCCACACCGGCAGCACCCATACCGGCTTCGAATATGATATCTGGGCCTGGCGCGACCGCAATTTCCATAACAACTATCCTCCCCACGGCTGGTGCGCCGCCCGCTTCAACGAGTGCCTGCGCAACATGCTGCTGCGCGAGGATATGCAACAACCCGTGCTGCACCTCGCCTCCGCGCTCGCCCCCACCTGGCTGGAGGCTGGCCGCCGCGTGCGGGTAACCAAGGCTCCAACCGATTTCGGCTTGCTGTCCTACACCATCGACGCCACCGCCGAGGGCGCTAAGGTGAGCCTCGACGCACAATGGCGCAAGGCCCCCGCCGCGCTGCGCTTCCACATCCCATGGTTTGTGGACCTGAAGTCCGCCAAAGTGGATGGCCACACGGTTACAGCCAAGGACCGCGTGCTGGAGTTGCCAGCCGACGCCAAAGAGTTAGACATGCAATGGACCCGCAACTCCGCCCCGGACCTGAGTTATCGCAAGGGCGTGGAAATCTATGTGGACCGCTACTGGAAAATCCAGCACGGCGAAGCTATCCCCGGTTTCGACAGCCGCTGGATCTTCCCCGAGTAAGCCGGCACCGTGCCACCACTTCCCACCACTTCCCACCGCCAAAAGAGGCGAACTGGCGGAGCTGTGCGTAGACATTTCGCATAACTTCGGCGAATTGGTGAGGGCAACGTTGCCATCTCCATCCATTCGCCGAGGAGTTGCAGAGTTGGTGCCTGCGATAAACAGCTATGACTCGAATCTCTTCGAGGAGCATATGACGCTCCCCCGGGATATCCAGATAGCTTGGTAGGATGTTGATCGGGTCGCGAGGATATCCGCCATGCCCCGATCGTTGATTAGAACCAGCTGCCGGTGGCATGTTTTAGATGAGCTTCAGACCCCCACGCGCAAATCCCTGGCAGTCCACAGCAGCCCCTTCGCGCCGCTTCCGCTGCCCCTCATCGTCCGCGCACCATCCTTGCGCTTGGCGCTAAACCGCTCCCTCGCCCACGCAAACGCCTCGTTCACAAACTCCTTGCTGCCTATCACCACCCCGTCCGTGAAATATCTCACCCGGTACCGCAGCATCCGTCCGTATGGAATTTCCTCCAACTTCTTCTCCAACCGTTCCGTTTCCTGCTGCGCCTGTTCCGCACTCATGCCCTTGCGGGTTC
>Ga0114962_10000156_pt1 | contig 58932 bp, 52 predicted proteins | sample C_130820_MF_Meta_FD_87017 | JGI IMG/M metagenome (GOLD analysis project Ga0114962, IMG submission 87017) | Freshwater microbial communities from Lake Croche, Canada to study carbon cycling - C_130820_MF_MetaG | ecosystem: Environmental > Aquatic > Freshwater > Lake | place: Lake Croche, Canada... | reverse complement strand
TCTTTCTTATCTTTCTTATCTTGCGTCTTGCAGTCTTGTGTCTTGTTGTCTTGTCGGCGTCAGCCGACGGCTTTCTTGAGTGCGGCGGCCTTATCGGTGGCTTCCCAAGTGAGGTCGGAATCGGTTTTGCCGAAGTGACCGTAGTTGGTGGTTAGCGAGTAAATTGGGCGGAGCAGTTTGAGTTGTTTTACGATGTCGGCCGGCTTAAACGAGAACACCTTGAGGATGCCCGCGAGGATCGCCTCATCGCTGGCGGTGCCGGTGCCGAAGGTGTCGACGTGGACACTGACAGGCTCGGGGTGGCCGATGGCATAGGCGAATTGGACTTCGCACTTGGTGGCGAGGCCCGCGGCCACCACGTTCTTGGCAACCCAGCGGCCCATGTAGGCGGCCGAGCGGTCGACCTTGGACGGGTCCTTGCCGGAGAAAGCGCCGCCGCCGTGACGGCCGGTACCGCCGTAGGTATCGACGATGATTTTGCGGCCGGTCAGGCCGCTGTCACCTTGCGGTCCGCCGACGACGAACCGACCGGTTGGATTGATGAGGTACTCGGTGTCCTTGGTGAGCATGTTTTTGGGCAGGACTTTTTTGATGACCTGCTCGATGCAGAATTTTTCAATCTCGCCGTGCGACACATCCGCGGCGTGCTGGGTCGAGATAACGACGTTGACGATGCGGGTTGGCTTGCCATCGACGTACTCGACGGACACCTGGCTCTTGGCATCGGGGCGCAGCCACTTGGCGAGTTTGCCGGCCTTGCGGATGCGGGTGAGTTCGCGGCCGAGGCGGTGGGCATACATGATGGGTGCGGGCATCAGCTCGGGCGTTTCATCACAGGCGTAGCCAAACATGATGCCTTGGTCGCCGGCTCCCTGCTCCTGGGTCTTCTTGCCGAGCGCTTGCTTGGCATCGACGCCCTGGGAAATGTCGGGCGACTGGGTGGTGAGGTAGTTGTTGATGAAAATGCGGTCGGCGTGGAAGACGTCGTCGTCGTTGGTGTAGCCGATGCCGCGCACCGCGTCGCGGATCACCTTTTCGACGTTGATGACCGAACCGATCGGCTTTGGGCCGATTTTGGGGATGGTGATTTCGCCGCCGACCACTACGATATTGCTTTTCACAAAGGTCTCGCAGGCGACCCGGCTCTTGGGATCCACCGCGAGGCAAGCATCGAGGATGGCATCGGAAATGGTGTCGGCTACCTTGTCGGGATGGCCTTCACCAACGGATTCTGAGGAAAAAATGTAGGTGCTCATGTGTTTTTTGTTTTACGTATCGTCAAATCGTGATTTGATGATGCATGCTTTCGCCCATGCCGTCAATGCTAAAATCGCTAAAACTTCTATCGGATCCGACGCGGTTGCGGATCTTGGTGTTGCTGGGGCAGGAGGCGTTGTCGGTGGCGGAATTGCAGGAGGTGCTGGGCATGGGGCAGAGCCGGATCTCGACGCAGCTCTCGCAGTTGAAGGCGGCGGGCTTGGTGGTCGATGAACGCAGCGGCAAAAACAACATTTACCGGGGCTCGGCCAGCCCCGACCTAGCGGATGTGCTGCGGCTCGCAGCGCTGGAATTGCCGGAAGTGGCGGGCGATGAGGCGGCGCTACGGCACTTAATGCGCAAGCGCAAGGACACGGCGCGGGCGTATTTTGATGAATTGGCGGGGCGATTTGGCAAGGATTACGTGCCGGGTCGCTCGTGGAAGGCGCTCGCCGAGGCGCTCATCAAGGTGCTTAATTACCGGGTGGTGGCCGATTTGGGTGCAGGAGAAGGGACCTTGGCTCAACTCTTGGCACAGCGGGCGGAAAAAGTCATCGCCGTAGATATTTCGCCGAAAATGGTCGCCTTCGGCCAGCAGCTCGCCGAAAACAATGGTCTGGCCAATCTGGAATTCCGCATCGGTGACATCGAGGAACCGCCGATCGAGGACCACTCGCTGGACCTGGCCGTGCTCAGCCAGGCATTGCATCATGCGGCCCATCCGCAGCGGGCGATCGACGCCGCCTTCCGGATTCTCAAGCCGGGCGGTCGGCTCATTGTGCTGGATTTATTGCTGCACACCTTCGAGGAAGCCCGCGAACTTTATGCCGACCGCTGGCTCGGGTTTTCCGAATGCGAGCTGGCCACCATGCTCGAGCGCGCCGGGTTCACCTGCATCGAAACCGTAGTCGCCGACCGCGAAACCTCCGCCCCGGGCTTCCAGACGTTGTTAGGCATCGGCATCAGGCCGGCTTGAGACCGCCGACGGGTGACGCCCTGCAAATTTTACCGGCGCATCGCTTGCTTAGGGGTTGACTCGCCGCACCTTCACGTTGAGCCTCCGAACACGTCTCCCCCCTCTCCTGCCCATGAAATTCACACCTCTGTGCTTCGGTCTCTGCCTCGTGTCTGTCATTGCCTGCAAACGCGAGAGCGAAATCAAAAGCTACAACGTCGCCAAGGAGGTCGCAGCCCCGGCCATCCCCGCCGCCCCGGCCAGCGCGGCCGACCCACATGCAGGCATCCCTGGCATGGCAGGCATGACAGCGGGAGCCGCTGGAATGCCCGCTGCAGCGGAATTTACCGATAGCCCGCCGGCGCATTGGAAGAAGCAGGCGCTCTCGCCGATGCGTCTGGCTAGTTACCACGTGGAGGGTGAAGGCGGTGCCATGACGGATATTTCTTTCTCGCTCCTGCGCCGGGCACCCGGCGGCATCCTCGCCAACGTCAACCGCTGGCGCGCTCAGGTCGGACAAGCTCCAGTCGATGAGGCCGCCCTCAAACCCCAGACCCAAGTCATCAAATCATCCTTTGGAGACGCTCTCGCCGTGGACATCGAAGGCCTCGCCTCCGGTGGTGACGCCCTCAAGGATGGCCGTCTCATCGGCGTCATCGCCGAGGAGGGCGACAATGCCTGGTTTTTCAAAATGCGCGGCAACGCCGCCCTCACCGCCACCGAAAAAACCCATTTCTACAAGTGGATCGAATCCGTCAAGCCCGCAGCCCCAAGCACTCCGGCAGCGGTGCCCGGAGCCGGAGCCGCACCAGCAGCAGCCGCACCAGCAGCGGCCGCGCCAGCCGCGGATGGCAGTCTCAGCTGGGCCGTACCGGACGGTTGGGTTGTTGCGCCGGCCACTGCCACGCGTTATGCGACATTGAGTGTGGCGGGAGGCGGTGGGGCGAAGGCGGAATTGGCGATCAGTCATTTTCCAGGGGACGTTGGCGGGGATTTGGCCAACGTCAACCGCTGGCGCCAGCAAATCGGCCTGGCGCCGGTGGATGCTGCCGCGCTGCCCCCGCTAGTGACCAAGCTCAGCGCCGGCAGCGCGAGTTTTTCGCTGATTGACGCCAGCGGGGCCGCGGTGCGGATGGTGGCGGCCTGGACGCGGCACGGGGCGGACACATGGTTTTTCAAATTCAGCGGGCCGGCGGAATTGGTGGAGGCGGAGAAGGCCAAGTTCACCGCGTTCATCGAATCGGTTCGTTTTACCAAACCTGAATGAAGAAGGCCCTCCGAAGATTGTTAGGCACACTGGCCTCGTTGCGCCTGACTGTGGTGTGTCTGTCCACGGCCTTGGTGCTGGTGTTGGCCGGGACGCTGGCGCAAGTGAACTTGAACCCCGTCGAAGTCCAGCGGCTATACTTTCAAAGCTGGTTGATTTGGTGGTCGGAACCATCCGGCAGCTTCAGTTTGCCGGTGTTTCCCGGCGGCCACTTGATTGGCGCGGCGTTATTGCTCAATTTGTTTGCGGCGCACATCTCCCGGTTTGTTTGGCGTTGGAGCAAGGCTGGTATCCAACTCACCCACCTCGGTCTCATCATCATACTCGCCGGCGGCCTGGCGACCGACTTATTTTCCGTAACGAGCCACATGTATCTTCGGCAAGGGGAAACCAAGAACTACTCGGATGACGACGAGCGCAGCGAGCTGGCAGTGACCGAACTGACGCCTGGTGAGACCAACCCGGTCATCGCCATCCCCAGCGAAGTCCTAGCAGCTTGCGGCAGCACCAGTCATCAGACGCTACCATTCAAGGTCGTCGTCAAGGGGTTCTATCCGAACGCCGACTTGCAAATGCTCGGCCAGGAAAAGGGCCCCACCGTCGCCGCCGCCAGCAACGGGGCTGGAGCCCAGGTCGGACTCAAGCCACTGCAGCCATTCGCCGATATGAACCGGCGCAACAAGACGAGCGCCGTGGTGGAAATCATTCCTAACAAGGATGGCAAGTCGCTGGGCACCTGGCTGGTATCGGTGGCCATGGACCAAGCCCAGAACTTCGAGGTGGACGGCCGTCACTGGAGTTTGGAGCTACGCCTTGCGCGCTACTACAAGGATTACAGCTTGTCGCTCGTCAGTTTCACCCACGAAATCTATCCGGGCACCGAGATTCCTAAAAACTTTTCCAGCAAGGTGATTCTCACCGATCCGAAAAACCACGAAACCCGCCAGGTGCAAATTTACATGAATCACCCGCTGCGGTACCTCGGCGACACGTATTACCAGTCTGGCTTTCAATCCGATGACAGCGGCACCATCCTCCAGGTGGTGCGCAATCCCAGCGCCCAGGCCCCCTACATCTCCTGCATCATCGTCGCGCTCGGGCTGTTGATGCAATTCACCTATCACCTCGTCGCCTTCGCCCGCCGCACCCGTAAAGCCACCGCTCCATGAACCGCTCCTTTCCCTATCTGATTCTGCTGGTCGCTGTTATCTGGTTAGGTTCGCTGTGGATCCCCCAAAAAACCAAGGTGGATGACTTTGACGTCAGCGCCTTCAGGTGCTTGCCGGTGTTGACCGGTGGGCGGATCAAGCCGCTGGATACGGTGGCGCGCAATTCACTGCTCATCATGGGTCGCAAGCAGACGCTCAGATTGGCCAGCGGCGAGAGCATGAGTGCTTCGCGGTGGTTGGCCGAGGTGTGGTTCAACCCGCAGGTGGCCGATACCTATCCGACGTTTTACGTTGCCAATCAGGAAGTGCTGGGTTTGTTCGGCTGGCCGCAGGCGGACAAACGCTACTGCGCCTTCACCGAGTTCGTGCCCAACCTGCAAAAAATCGATGAAGAGGGCCGCGCCGCCGCCGATATCAACGCCAAGGAGCGCAGCCCGTTCCAAGTCGCCATCTATGACCTGCGTAACTCACTGGTGCTCTATCAACGGCTCAAGTCCACCATTCACGCCGAGGGCACTGCACACTTCGGCAAGGAAATTGATATCTACGCCAGCACCCTGGCCGCCGCTGCCACTCAGATCAAGCAGAGTCAAACCCCACCTACCCAGGACCAAACGGCAATTCTGCGCAGCTTGGTCACCCGCTACGAGCAGCAAGCCAGTGCCACCGATATCCTCGCTGTATCGCCTCCGGCCGGCGGCAAGGCGGGCGACTGGCGCGCCACCGGTACCACCTTGCTTCACCTCGATCTATCAAAGGAAATTCCGCCCTCGCTGGCAGCCTTTGCTGACCTGAGTGATGCTTTCCGCGCCCGCGACTTCGCCACTTTTGCGCAGGTGGCCAAGGAGTACAGTGGCTGGTTCAGCATCGCCCATCCGGAGTGGGCCGGCAGAACCCACTTTGAGCAGATCTTCAATCAGGTGGAGCCGTTCTATCAAGGCATGGTGCTTTACGTCGGCGCTTTCCTGCTGGCTTGCGGCTCATGGTTGGTGTGTCCGCGCAGCCTGCGCAAGTCCGCCATGCTATTGCTCGTGCTGGCGTTTGCGATCCACTCGTTCGGTATGCTTTCGCGGATGTATCTGCAAGGCCGCCCGCCCGTCACCAATCTCTACTCCTCGGCCATCGTCGTCGGCTGGGGCGCCACCATCATCGCCATGGTTCTCGAATCCCTCTTCCGCTATGGCATCGGCACCGCCTGCGCCTGCGTCGTTGGCTTCGTCACCCTGCTCATCGCCCACAACCTCGGCGCTAATGGCGATACCCTCGAAATGCAGCAGGCTGTGCTCGATAGCAACCTCTGGCTGGCCACCCACGTCGTGGTAATCACCCTCGGTTATTCCGCCATGTTCCTCGCTGGCGTGCTTGCCGTAGCCTATGTGCTGCTAGGTCTGTTTACCACCAAGCTGACTCGCGAGTTGGCGCAGGTGCTCACCAGCATGGTTTACGGCGTCGTGTGTTTCGCCACGCTCTTCAGCTTTGTCGGCACCGTGCTCGGCGGCATCTGGGCCGACCAATCGTGGGGCCGGTTCTGGGGTTGGGATCCGAAGGAAAACGGCGCTTTGCTCATTGTTCTGTGGTGTGCCCTGACCCTGCATGCCCGCTGGGGCGGCATGATCCGCCAGCGTGGCCTAATGGCCATGACTATCTGCGGCAATGCCATTACGGCTTTCTCTTGGTTCGGCGTGAATATGTTAGGCATCGGTCTGCACTCGTATGGCTTCATGAGCAAGGCCTTTCCCTGGCTGATAGGCTTCATCACCCTGCAAGGCACGCTGGTCTTGCTGACGCGCCTGCCTGCCTCAAAATGGGCCAGCTTCCGCCATGCCGAGCGGCGCGTCCTCACCGCCGCCGGCTTCGGGCCGCGGGCATAGGCCCTTTCCATGGCTTGAGACCCCATGTGGACATCTGGGCATTTCATCAAAAGAAACCGCGGATTGCACGGAATACACGGATGAAAAAAGAGTGATGAAATGGATGGCTTTCACCCTTAGGAGCAGCCGAATATTTGATAGATTGCGGTCTTCTTTTCGGTGTAATCCTCTTCAATCCGTGCAATCCGTGGTGAGATGCGGCTCGCACATCCATCCCATTTATCCTTGTGACGTCCACCCCTGAAATCTGATGGATTCCCTATCCGCAGCACACGATTCATCTTCGGAGTTCGGGCTAGGTCCAGCCATCCGCTTTGATGAGTTTATGGAGCGGGCGCTCCACCACCCGCTGCACGGCTATTATGCGCAACGCATCCGTGGCATCGGCCGCCGCGGCGATTTTACTACCGCGCCGATGCTCTCGGCGGCCCCGGCCCGCGCCATCGCAGCCTGGGCCACTCGCGCGTTGCGGGAAACCGGCTGCCGCGATCTCATCGAGGTCGGACCGGGCGAGGGCACGCTGGCCGCCGCAGTGCTGCGCCAGTTGCCGTGGTCGCTGCGCTGGAAAACCCGCCTGCATTTGGTGGAAACCTCGCCCGCCCTCACCGTCATCCAACAAAAACTCCTCGGCCGCCGCGCCCGCTGGCATCGTTCCATGGCCGCCGCCCTCGCCGCCTGCTCGGGCCGCGCGGTGGTTTTTTCCAATGAATTGGTGGACGCCTTTCCGGTGCGACGCTTCCAACTCACCGCCGACGGCTGGCGCGAACTGGCGGTGGCCTTCGATGCCAGCCAGCGCCCCCACGAAAGCCTGCTGCCCCCGGCTCCGCTGCCGCCGTCATCTTCGTTCCTCCAAAACCACTCCGTCGGCCAATGGATCGAAGTCCACGACGCCTACCGCCTGTGGCTCGCCTCATGGCTGCCAGCGTGGCAAGCCGGCCGCTTGCTAACCATCGACTACGGAGCATCCGCCGCCGACATCTATCACCGCCGCCCCAACGGCACGCTCCGAGCCTATCTATTTCAGCAACGCCTTGAAGGCGCCGCCATCTACGATCACCCCGGCCGCCAGGACCTCACCACCGACGTCAATTTCACCGATCTCGCCGCTTGGTCGGCACCGTGGGCCGTCGCGGCCAGCCCGCTGCCCCTATGGGAATTTCTCCGCCCCTTCACCGCCCCTGCCAACCCTGCCGATCAGTCCCTGCTCGATCCCCACGGTGCCGGCACCGCCTTCCTGGTTCTCGACCAAGCCCGCCGCGCGGACCCCGCCGCTCAGGTCGGATCGTTGCCGTAAGAGTTAGGGCCAATGCTGCCCCTGAGGCAGCCACATTCCACAAACGTCCAAATGCCGCCGACGTAAGGAATGAGATTGATGAGCACCATCGCGCCGGATTTGTTGCGGTCATGCCAGCGCTTGATTTGCAATGCCAGCGCGCTCCAGATGTACAGGACCACCAGCGGCAACAATAACACCAACAACGCCTCGGGTGCATTCACCTGCGCTAGCAAAACAGCAAACAGCCCCACCACAACGATAGCGAGCCAGATGCCGAGACCCGCCCAGTATGTGCGCCGGGGAATGCGGCCCTCGAAGCTCCAGAGGATTTGCTTCCACGTCAGCTCGAGGCCCGGCCCCGGTGGGTACGGGTTGCCGGCGGGCATGGTCTGCTGGGCTTGATAGGGATTGACCGGTGGCGTGCCGCCGCTTGCCCTGATGGGTGGCGGGGTGCTTGGCCCCACCACCAGATAAGGCGATAACCCGGACTGGTGCAGCGGCACCCAATCCGCCAAGCCCTCGCACCACACCAGCGATTTTCCGTCTAACGTGCCACTGGCGAGCAAGGCGGCGGCCCCCGCTTCGCCCACCGGGCCGTGCTGTGCCCCATTCAATTCGTAATACCAGATTGCCATGACTTGAAGTTTTCTGACAGCCAACGTGGACCGGTTTGGGCAAATGACAAGCCCAATCCACGCCGGTTTTTTGCAGTGTTAGAGGCGGCGGATGAACGCCTCGAAAAAAGCAGCGGCGTGCTGGACGGCGGCAGTTTCGATGAACTCGTCGACCGTGTGGGCCTGGTCGATGGAACCCGGGCCGAGGCAAATGCTGGGGACTCCGCCGTCTGATAGATGAGCGGCGTCTGAAAACCATGGCGCGCCAGCCAACTGGGTGGCCGGGTCAACCGCCAGCAACGCCAGCACGAACGGATGATTGGCGGAGGTTTCCATGGGTGGATTCTCGTGCATGTGAACGATTTCGACCGGCAGAGCGTGATCCTCGAGCATTTCCCGCAGCAGGCGCAACCCGCCGCCCGCGGCTGCAAGCGCCGGAGTGATGCGCATGTCGAGTTCGGCCTGCGCCAGATCGGGGACAATGTTAGGGCGCGATCCGCCGCGGATTACCCCGACGTTGAGGGTCGAGTGGCCGAGCACCGGATGGGTGAAAGCGGCCAGCGCGTGGCCCAGATGATGATCGAGCGTATCGAGCGAGCGGGTGAGTTTGAGGATGGCATTGTCCCCGCGCTCCGGTTGCGAACTGTGCGCCGCCTTGCCGGTGGCCTGCAACGTGGCCCACAACGAGCCTTTGGTGACGTGCACCACCTGCATCGAAGTCGGCTCCCCAACCACCGCAAACTCGTACTCCGCTGCATGACGCCTGACAAAATCCTTCGAGCCCCACTGGCCCGATTCCTCGCCCGTGAATGCCACAAAATCCACCGCGACGGGTGAGTTGGCCAGCAGGCTGCGGCATTCCCGCAGCGCCCACAGCATCGCCGCCATCGGTCCTTTGGTATCCGATGCGCCGCGCCCCCATACCCGGCCGTCGCGCAGCTCGCCGCCGAATGGGTTGATGGTCATGCCGCCGACGCCGACGGTGTCGAGGTGTGGACCTAATAAAATCCGCGGCCGGCCGTCCAGCGGGGCGAATCTGGCAATGAGATTCGGGCGGTGGGGCAACACCTCCTCGAGCAGCACTTCAGCACCCAGCGCCTCGAGCCAGCCAGCGAGGAAATGTGCGATCTCCTCTTCGCCAGCCGCTGCAGTACCCGGCGCGTTGTCAGGATTAACCGAGGGAATCCGCACCAGATGTTGCAGCAGTGAGATGACATCAGCAGGCATGGCGGCAGCCTGTCCCAGCCCGCCGCCAAGGGCAAGCGGAAAGAAGACGCAAGATAAGAAGGAAGAAAAAAGTTACTACTCAGGCATCATTCGTTGAAGATTTCAGAAATCAAACTGCAGATGAAGCAGATGAACACCGACAAATAAGGGAGCAGCCTCCCGCCTAACTTGGCCCGGCTGCGGCATGGTAGGGAGCGACGACCTTACTGTCGTCGTGCGGAAGGACCGGCCATGAACCGAGCCTTCGGCACTCATGCATGGGCCGATCTTCCGCCACCACCACAAGAATGTGGTGGCTCCTTAGCCCGAGTTACTCCCGGTGCCACACCAGCCGTGCGCGGGTTCGGGTGCTTGTCTTCCTCTTATCTTGCACTCTTGTGTCTTGTGTCTCTCTTGCCAAGCGGGTGAGCCCGGCCTATAGCTTGAGCGGCAATGACATTCCAACTGGTCAGCGACTACCAACCTGAGGGCGATCAGGGACAGGCGATCGACAAGCTCGCCAAGTCGATTGCAGCAGGCAACCGCCACCAGACGTTGTTAGGAGTGACGGGTTCGGGCAAGACATTCACGATGGCCAACCTGATCGCACGCCACGGCCGCCCGGCGCTGGTCATGAGCCACAACAAAACCCTCGCCGCCCAACTTTACTCCGAGTTTAAGAATTTTTTTCCGCACAACGCGGTGGAGTATTTCGTATCGTATTTCGACTACTATCAGCCGGAAGCGTACATTGCGCGCAGCGACACCTACATTGAGAAAGACTCCGCCATCAACGATGAGATCGAGCGCTTGCGGCTCGGCACGATGGGCTCGGTGCTCACCCGCGAGGACACCATCGTGGTCGCCTCGGTGTCATGCATCTACGGCCTTGGCTCGCCGGAGGATTATGAAAATATGATGGTGCCGGTGCGGGTGGGGCAAGCTCTCAGCCGCGAGGAGTTTCTCAATTCACTGGTGGTGATGCTGTTTGAGCGCAACGACATCGGCTTTGGCCGCGGCAAGTTTCGGGTGCGCGGCGATGTGGTGGAAATTCATCCCGCCTACCTCGATGAAACCGCCATCCGCATCGAGTTCTTCGACGACACCATCGAGCGCATCACCAGCATCCACACGCTAAGCGGGGCGGTGATTGAGCGGCTGGATCACCACACGTTTTTCCCCGCAAAACAATACGTCACCCCGGGCGACAAGCTCAAGCGTGCGGCGGTGGCCATCCGCCATGAGCTCGACGCGCGCATCGCCGAGTTCGAACAGCAGGGGAAACTCATAGAGGCACAGCGGCTGCGGATGCGCACCGAGTACGACCTGGAAATGATGGCGGAAATGGGTTTTTGCCAAGGCATCGAGAACTACTCGCGCCATCTAACTGGCCGCGAGCCGGGGGCCAGGCCCAACACCTTGTTGGACTTTTTTCCGGATGATTTTTTGCTATTGGTTGATGAGAGTCACGCCACCATTCCGCAGCTAGGCGGCATGTATGAAGGCGACCGCAGCCGCAAGCGAGTGTTGGTGGATCACGGGTTCAGACTGCCCAGCGCGCTGGACAACCGGCCGCTGCGCTTCGATGAATTCATGCAAGTGACCGGCCAGCGGGTGTATGTTTCCGCCACCCCGGGGCCGTTTGAAATCCTCAACTCGCGCCCCGAAAATAAGGCGTTCATCCCGGTGAAGTCGCGCAACGCCGACGGCAGTTTTGCCATCTATGATCGCCGAAAAATCCTCGCCATCCCCAGTGGCAACGACCAATCCGTGGCCGACTTTGATCCGACCCAGCGCGGCACGCCATTAATCGTCGAGCAAATCATCCGTCCCACCGGCCTGATTGATCCGAAGATCACCCTGCGGCCGCTCGCTGGCCAAATCGATGACACTATCGAATTGTGCCGCCAGCGGGTGGAGCGCCACGAGCGGGTGCTGGTCACCACTCTGACGAAAAAGACGGCCGAGGACCTCAGCGAATACTTGAGCGGCACCGGGCTCAAAGTGCGCTATCTGCACTCCGACATCGACGCCATCGAGCGGGTGGAGATTTTGCGCCAACTGCGTGCCGCGAGCTTCGATATCCTGGTGGGCATCAATTTGTTGCGCGAAGGGCTCGACCTGCCGGAAGTGTCGCTGGTGTGCATTCTCGACGCCGATAAGGAGGGGTTCCTGCGCAATGATACCTCGTTGATTCAAACCGCTGGTCGCGCCGCCCGCCACCTCCACGGCGAGTGCGTATTGTTTTGCGATAAGGTGACGGATTCGATCCAGCGCTTGCTAGATGTAACCGAACATCGCCGCTCGCGCCAACTGGCGCACAACGAGGCTCATGGCATCACGCCGCAGAGTGTGATCCGTGCGGTGCAGCAAAGTCTGCACACCCATGAGAATGAAGTCCAACATGCCGACAAGCTCAACGCCTCGCTGGTGGCCGATAGCGAGGAAACTTATGACAAATTGCGCGTCATCGCCGAGTTGGAAGAAGAGATGCGCGCGGCATCGTCACGGCTGGAGTTTGAGCGTGCCGCCCATCTCCGCGATCAAGTCCGAGCCCTCAAGGACAACTCATCCACAGGGGCTCCCACCCCGGTCAAGGCATCGCGCTACCCTGCCGGCCGCAAGCGGAAGTAAAACAGGCGTTCTCGACTGGGGTGTGACACCAAGAGTAACTGGGGCGCTGAGGAGCCACCACATTTTGTGGTGGTAGCGGAAGCGCGGCCCGTGAATGAGTGCCAAAGGCCCGATTCATGGGCGATCCTTCCGCACGACGACAGTAACGTCGTCGCTCCATAATTGGCCGCATCCGGGCCAAGCTAACTCGGTCGGTCCGCGAGGAGTTGTTGGAGATAGGCGAGGGCGGTGGCGCGGTCACTTAGGCGGCCTTCGAGTTGTTCGGTCTGGATCGTTTCCAGCAGGTCTTTAAAGTCCGGCCCGGGTGCTAGGCCAGCTTGGATGAGGTCGCGGCCGCTGACCAGTGGCGGCGGAATCAAGGGCTCGGCAGCAAATTCGACGGCCTTGGCTTGGAGGAATTCATAGTTGTCGCTAAAGCCGTTGGAAGAGGCGCAATCCACCCGGTGCAGCTCCATTTCCAAGGGGAAATTCGGCGCCGCCATGAACCGCTTGACCTTGGCCGTGCGCATTTGCTGGACTGCCATGAATTGCATGTGGCGGGCGACCATCGGCACCACGGCCGCGACTATTTCGTTAGAGTAACGCAGGCGGCGGAGGATAATTTCGGCCATGGTAGCGCCCAGGGCATCATGGCCGTTGAAGCGGATGCGTCCGGCGGCCTCGTCGAAGGTTTGGGTGGGTGGCTTGGCGATGTCGTGCAGCAGCACGGCGAGACACAATTCCAGCGGGGCCTCTGGCGCGAGCATTTCAAGCATGATGCGGGTGTGGGTAAACACATCGCCTTCGGGATGCCACTGCGGGGGTTGCTCGCAACCGATCATCGCCAGCACCTCCGGCACGATGTGGCGCATCAACCCGCTATCCACCAGCAATTGCACGCCGTCGGCCCGCCGCGGGGAGCTGAGGATTTTTGAAAATTCATCGCGGATCCGCTCGGGCGAGATGCGGGTTAGCAGATCGGCGCAATCCGCCAGCGCGGCGCGGGTCTGCGCTTCGATTGTAAGGCCGAGGCAAGAACTGAAGCGCACCGCACGCAGCAATCGCAGGGCGTCCTCGCGGAAGCGTGCGGCGGGTTCGCCGATCGCCCGCAGAATGCCGGCACGCAGGTCGGCCAGGCCGCCGACGTAATCGATGAGCTCGCCGGTTTGCGGATGCTCGAAGAGCCCGTTGACGGTGAAATCGCGGCGTTGGGCGTCCTCTTGCGCGCTGGCAAAGGTGACGGATTCGGGACGGCGGTGGTCCTTGTAGCTGCCATCGTTGCGGAAGGTGGCGATTTCGACGTGATGGCCGCAGTGTTTGGCGATGACCACCCCGAAATGGGCACCGACCTCGTTGGAACCGGGAAACAGCCGCAGCACCTCGGCCGGCCGGGCGGAGGTGGCAATGTCGTAGTCTTTCGGCTTTTTTCCTAACAATTTGTCGCGTACGCAGCCACCGGCAAACAACGCCTCATGGCCGCTGGCTAGCAAGCGGCGGGCAAGGGCGAGAGCTGCGGCACAGGCGGTCATGGCTGGAGCTTCAGCGGGTAGCACTGGCATTTCAACCTAGAAAAATCAGGAAAATCATCCTTGCCAGCCCAGGCCGTTTATAGTATAAATACTTATCGATATGAAAAACATACTTACCAACTGCCCGATCGGACTAGCGCAAGGTCTGCGTAGCCACGGTGATTTGAGCCTGCGGGGTATTCTCAAGCTCACCTTCATTAAGGGGCCCAAAGTATTGCTCACGTCGCAAATCAGCGTGAAATGTGCCGCCGCCATGATGCTCATGTGCATGCCAGCGCTGCTGCTGTGTGCGATTCTCACCCTCCCGGCGCTGCTATTTGATTCGCCGCAGCAGAACGCCTACTTTTACTTTGCCAAGGTCTTGGAGCAGGATCCGACCCGCTGGCTCGTGTTGCTACTCACCGGCCTCTGCGTGCTGCTATCGCTGGCGTTGCCGGCCACCATGGAAACTCCCCGGCAGTTACCCGGCTACTGAGGCTGGTGGCTGCCGCATTCCCGACGAACTTGGCTCGGATGCTGCTCGTTAAGGAGCGACGACCTTCCTGTCGTCGTGCGGAAGGTTGGCCCATGACCCGGAGCTTCGGTGATTATGCGCGGGCCGCCCTTCCGTTAGCATCACAAAATGTGGTGGCTCCCTAACGTCCAAGTGATTTCCGTTGCCACAATCCAGGATCACAGGCCGGCCAGCCACAGCGCGGCGTGGATTTTGCAGTCAATAGCCAGGCCCTCGGCCTGACGGTCGGCCAGCCATGGGCGCAGCCCGGCTAGCGGCACCAGATGCACGATGATGTCCTCGCCCCCGGTGCCACCTCCGGCATGCTCGCGGCTCAGACCGGTGGCATGGAACAAATGCAGAAATTCCGACGTCATCCCCGCCGAGGTCGGCGTGCGCAGCAATTCCGTCAGGACCTCCGCCCGGTAGCCGGTTTCTTCCAGCAACTCACGGCGCGCCGTCTCGGCCAACGATTCGCCGTGGAAAGCGACCTCATCGCCGACCAAACCTGCCGGAATCTCGATGACGCGCTGCTGCACCGGGATGCGGAATTGCTCGACGAGCACGATCTCACGCTCCGGCGTGATGGCGAGGATGCCCACCGCAGCATCCGCTTGGGGCCGGCGCACATAGTCCCAGCGACCGCTCCGGTAGATGGCGAGCCAGCGGGTTTCAAAAAGTTTCTCGGGTTCTGACATGAGTTGGTTAAAATGGCTCAAAGAAACAATGGCGTAACGCCGCAAACATCGCTACTTCTGTCGCGCGCTGATGTCCCGCCATAATTTCGCAATCCCCGTTGTTTTCACCCACCGCATCGTTTTCACACGAAATGCCTTCGCCCCGGAAAACCCGCATCTCGCGGACATTCTTCACGAAGGTGGCGGCCGCCGCGCCTGTGTCTTCATCGAGCAGGCCGTCGCCACCGCCTGGCCCGGCCTGATCGACGCCGTGCCAGCATACTTTGCCGGGCTCGCAGTCGATTGCTGCGGCAGCACGGTGCTGCCGGGCGGCGAGGCGTGCAAGGCCGATGACGCGCTGGTGCGCCAAGTCTGGGAAACCCTGGACCAAGCCCGCATCGACCGCCATTCCTACGTGCTGGCCATTGGCGGCGGGGCGTTCCTCGACGCGGTGGGCTTCGCTGCGGCCACCGCCCACCGCGGCGTGCGCCTGCTGCGCTTCCCCACCACCACCTTGTCCCAAGACGATGGCGGGGTCGGCGTGAAATGCGCCATCAATGGCTACGGTAAGAAAAACTGGATCGGCTCCTTCGCGGTGCCATTTGCCGTCATCAATGATTTTGAATTCCTCCGCAGCCAGGATCCGGCCGACTGCCGCGCCGGTCTCATTGAGGCGGTCAAGGTCGCCTTGGTCAAGGATCCGGAGTTTTTTACTTGGATCGAGACCCACCTACCTGCCCTCGCCGCGCTCGACCCGGCGCATCTGGAAATCTGCGTCGAGCGCTCGGCCTTGCTGCACGTAGGCCACATTGCCAGCGGTGGCGATGCCTTCGAATGCGGCTCAAGTCGGCCGCTGGATTTCGGCCACTGGGCGGCTCACAAACTCGAAAGCCTCACCGCCTACCAACTTCCACACGCCCCCGCCGTATCGGTCGGCTTGGCGCTCGACACCCTTTATTCCGTGCAGGCAGGCAGCCTCGCTGCCGCCGCCGGCGCACGCATCCTGCGGGTGCTCGATGCACTCCAACTCACCACTTACCATCCGGCCCTCGATTGGCGCGACGAATCGGGTCGCCGCCGGATCTTCGCCGGTCTGGATGAGTTCCGCGAGCACTTGGGCGGCCAACTCACCGTACTGCTCCTGCAAGACCTTGGGGTCGGCGTCAACGTCCACCACTTGGATGAGCTCCTCCTGGATCAATGCATCGATGAACTGCGCCGGCGTTCTGGCAGCCGATCCTAAGCCGTGCCCGGCTTAATTTTTGATTTCCGACTTGCCATGGCAGGATACCCGCCTAGCCTCCGGCCATGCTCACGAAGTTGCCACTATTGTCGTTTTGCTCCATCCTACTTGCCGCACCGCTCCCGGCTGCCGTTGCGCCTCCCGCAGGAGGCACTGAGGCGCTTGCCGCTGAGGCCGACAGTCCTGCCAAGGATGCCCTCGCCGCCTTTCGTGAAGGCCGCCACGCCAAGGCAATCGAACTTGCCAAGCCGCTCGCTGAAAAGGGCAACGCGGATGCCATCTACCTGATCGGCTATGCCTATGAAACCGGCCAAGGGCTGGAGGCCTCGCGCGAGTTAGCGCTCGAAAACTACCGCAAAGCCGCCGCCACCGGCCACAAGAATTCGATTTACCGACTGTCGTTCATCCTTCTCGCATCCGAGGATGAGGCTGAACGCAGCCAAGCCCGCGAAGCTCTTGAAAAGGCTTCCAAGGACGATCCAGCAGTGGCCGGCCGCATCCTCGGTGAAGCCTACCTACGCGGTCGTCTCACCAAGGAAGCCGACTTTGATAAAACCGTCACTTGGTGGACCTCCGCCGCCACCGCCGGCGATGTCCCCTCGCTGCTGCTGCTCGCCCGCTTGCATGAAGGCCAATTCGGCTTTACCGATAAAAAAGACCTCAAAAAAACCCTTGGCTACTATACCAAGGCAGCTGGTCTCGGCGATGTCTCCTCCATGGTAGCCCTCGGCTCGCGCCTGCTCAATGGCGACAAAGATAACCGCAATGAAAAAGATGGCCGCGAGTGGCTAAAGAAAGCGATCGACGCCAAGGAATACTCGGCTTTTCTCGCCCTCGGCGACTTTGAGGAAAACGTCAAGAAGGACCCCAAGGCTGCTCTCGTTCTTTACGAACGCGGCAAGGACGCCGGCCAAGTGGATTGCATCCTGCGCGTCGCCGATGCCTATACCGAAGGCAAGGGTACCGATAAAGATCCGGCCCGCGGTGCGAGTCTGTTGGAAAGCGCCGCCAAAGCCGGCAACCCCACCGCTCACTACCGCCTCGCCGTCAAGGGCCTTTCCGCGCCAAAACCCGACCTGCTGGCGGGTTATAGCCATTTGCTGTCCGCCGCAACCGGCGGCCTGACCGAAGCTCAAAACGAACTCGGCCTACTCTACCTCTCCGGCAAGCTCGCCGTCGCCGACGCCCCCGCCGGCGTTGCTTGGCTCTCCCGCGCCGCTCAAGGCGGTATGGCCCTCGCGCAAAACAATCTCGGTGCTCTCTTCGAACAGGGCGCTGGCGTGCCACAAAACTTTGCCAACGCAGTTCAATTCTATTCACTCGCCGCCAATCAAGGCCATGCCGGTGCCACCCTCGCACTTGCCCGCCTCTGCTCCAAAGGTGCCGGCGTGACCGCCGACCTGCCCAAAGCTTGGGCGCTGGCTACCCTCGCCGCCGAACGCGGTGAGGAAAGCGCCAAAAAGTTTGCCAGCGACCTGGCTGAAAAATTCGACGACAAACAACGCGCCAAAGGCCAGCAAGACCTCGAGGCGATTAAATCAGGCAAGCCCGACGGCACTAAACCCGCCGATGTCAAACCCGCTGGCACGCCCAAGCCGACAAAAAAAACCAAGTAGGCGGGGCCGACAGCCTCGTTAGGTGCTGGAGATGATTTTTCCCGGGGCGACAGGCCGAGCCCACCCGTCGCCACTCGTTCTGGCTCGCTGTGACCCTCTGCTTATCGAACCCAGGCTCTAGCCAACGTTCTGCGCGCTGCCATTGCGGGAATCACTCAATAAGACCTTTTTGTTCTTTTGAACAGTTTTTTGCTTGCGCTCTTTCACTAGCCGGTTTATATATGGTATGCAATCTAACCAATAACTCCGATGAAAGACACAGCTATCGATCCAACCGCCCCCACCCCGGGCCTCGCGGCCTCCTCTGCGCCCACCGCCTCCACGACACCCCTCACGGGCTTCACCGAACGCGCCGCTGATTACACTATCTACAAGCCCAACTCCCGTGGCAACGGCGGGGTGCTGCGCTTTAGCCTCAACTCCACCAAGGCCGCCCTCTTCGTCGATGCTGCTGCCCAAAACGGCGACAAACAATTCGACTGGGACCACAAAATCACCATGAAGTGGGGGCTGTCCGATATTGGCTCCGTGCTTGCCACCTTGCAGGGCCGCCAACCCTTGGCCAAGCTCTTCCACCAAACTGATAAGGCCAACAGCGCCTTTGAACTGACCCTGCGTGACGACCCCGAACGCGCCCCCTACGTCGTAAGCATCTCGCGCCAGGAAGCCTCCGACAAATCCCTGCGCAAAGTCTCCCTTCCGATCACCCACGGCGAGGCCGCCGTACTCGAAGTCGCACTGCGCGTGGCCGTCAGCCGCCTCATCGGCTGGTGAATGTTATCCACAACAAGCCGCCCCTTCGCCACGCGGCGCTGGCACATTGTCACCGCCGCGGGAAGGAGCGCGATTCGGGGACAGAGAAATAGTCCTCTTACGCAACAAGCCGCCCCGCAGAATGGCGGAACGGCTTGAGAGCTGGAACGGGCCGGGGCCCGAGGGCCGCCGGCAGCTTGGATGGGGGGCTTACTTTTTCTTAGCGGCGCGTTTGTCCTCGATAGCGGCTTGAGCGGCGGCGAGGCGTGCGACGGGCACGCGGTAGGGCGAGCAAGACACGTAGTTGAGGCCGAGTTGGTGGCAGAACTTGACGGATTCCGGATCGCCGCCATGTTCGCCGCAGATGCCGAGCTTGATGTTGGGACGGGTGCTGCGGCCTTTGGCGACGGCGATTTCCATGAGCTGACCAACGCCAGTGACATCGAGGGTGGCGAAGGGATTCTTGCTGAATACATCGTTCTCGATGTAGGGGTTCAAGAAGCTGCCCATATCGTCGCGACTGATGCCCAGCGCAGTTTGGGTGAGGTCGTTGGTGCCAAAGCTGAAGAACTCGGCGCCCTTGGCGATTTGGTCGGCGGTGAGCGCACCACGCGGCACTTCGATCATGGTGCCGACTTGATAGTCAAAGGTGACTTTCTTCTCGGCCATGACTTCCTTGGCGACGCGGTGGACGATTTCGGCCTGCAGGTCGAATTCCTTCTGGAAACCGACCAGCGGGATCATCACCTCGGGTTTGACCGGGATTTTCTTTTTGGCCACATCGGCGGCGGCTTCAAAGACGGCGCGGGCCTGCATTTCGGTGATTTCCGGATAGGCGATGCCGAGGCGGCAGCCGCGGTGGCCCAACATCGGGTTGAACTCGTGAAGGTCGGCGACGCGCTGGATGATGGTGTCGACCTTGACGCCGAGTTTTTTCGAGAGGTCGAGTTGCTGTTCCTTGGTGTGGGGAAGGAACTCGTGGAGCGGCGGGTCGAGCAAGCGGATGGTTGCAGGGAAGCCTTTGAGCGCCTTGAAGATGCCGGTGAAGTCCTCACGTTGATAGGGCAGCAGCTTGGCCAGCGCGGCCTTGCGCGCTGGTATGTCGGTGGCCAGAATCATCTCGCGCATCGCGTCGATGCGGTCGCCCTCAAAGAACATGTGCTCCGTGCGGGTCAGGCCGATGCCCGTGGCACCGAAGGCCATAGCGATGCGAGTCTGCTCGGGCGTATCGGCATTGGTGCGCACAGCCAGCTTGGTGGCCTTGGCGCACCATTCCATGAGCTGCAGGAAGTTTTTGAACTTGGCGGATTTCTTGGCGGCCTTGTCGCCATCGACGATGCCGGTGATAATTTCGGACGGAGCTGATTTAATTTGGCCGCCGTACACGAGACCGGAGGTGCCGTCGATGGAGAGGTAATCGCCTTCCTTGAACGTTTGACCGGAAGCGGTGACGGTGAGTTTGTCGTAGTCAATTTCCACGGCGGAGGCGCCGCAGATGCAGACCTTGCCCATTTGGCGGGCGACCAGCGCGGCGTGCGAGGACACGCCGCCCTTGGCGGTGAGGATGCCTTCGGCGGCGATCATGCCGCGAAGGTCTTCCGGGCTGGTCTCGTTGCGCACGAGCAGGACTTTTTCGCCGCGGGCTTCGGCGATCACGGCGCGCTCGGCATTCAGATAGATCTTACCGGAGGCGGCGCCGGGGCCGGCAGGCAGGCCCTTGGCGATTGGCGTGGCCTTGGCGATTTCCGCCGGGTCGAAGATCGGAGCGAGGAGTTGGTCGAGCTGATCGGCTGGGTTGCGCAACACGGCGGTTTCCCAGTCGATGAGTTTTTCCTTCACCATGTCCATGGAGATTTTGAGGGCGGCCGCGGCGGTGCGTTTGCCATTGCGGGTTTGCAGCATGAAGAGCTTGCCTTCCTGAATGGTGAACTCAACGTCCTGCACGTCCTTAAAATGTTTCTCAAGGATCTGCCGCACCTTGAGCAATTCAGCATAGGACTTGGGCATCTCCTTTTTCAGATTGAGCACCGGCTCGGGGGTGCGCACGCCGGCGACGACGTCCTCGCCCTGGGCGTTGATGAGGAATTCACCGTAAAATTCGTCGGTGCCGTTGGCCGGGTTGCGGGTGAAGGCGACGCCGGAGCCGGAGGTTGGGCCGGTATTGCCATAGACCATGGCCTGCACGTTGACGGCGGTGCCCCAAGCGGAGGGAATGTTGTATTTGCGGCGATAGACGCTGGCGCGGTCGTTCATCCACGAGCCGAAGACAGCGCCGGCGGCACCCATGAGTTGTTGCCAGGGGTCGGTGGGGAAGGATTTGCCGCAGCGTGCCTTGACCAGCGCCTTGAAGCGCTTGACGAGTTCCTGGTTATCGGCAGCAGATAGATCGCTGTCGATGATGTTTTCGCCGTGTTGTTCGTGTTTGTAATTTTCGATAACGGTTTCAAACGGCTCGTGCTCTTCGCCTTCGAGTTTTTGCACGCCCATGACCACGTCGCCATACATCTGGATGAAGCGGCGGTAGCAATCCCAGGCGAAGCGCTCGTTTTTGGTGGCGGCGGCCAGGGATTTGACGGTGTCGTCATTGAGGCCAAGGTTGAGAATGGTATCCATCATGCCGGGCATCGAATCGCGGGCGCCCGAGCGCACCGCTACCAGCAGCGGGAAGCCTTTGGCATCGCCAAATTTGTAGCCCATCAGCTTTTCCATGTTGACGATGCCAGCCTTGACCTGCGCTTCGAGTACCGACGGGTAGCTGCGCTTGTGGTCATAAAAATAGGTGCACACCTCGGTGGTCATGGTGAACCCCGGAGGCACTGGCAGGTTGATGCGGGTCATCTCGGCGAGATTGGCGCCCTTGCCGCCCAGCAGGGCTTTCATGCTGCCGTTGCCGTCGGCTTTGCCGGCGCCCCAAGTGTAGACGTATTTGATGGCTTTGGGGGTGGCGGACTTTTGGGCTGCCGGCTTGGCGGCGGACTTCTTGGCTGCCGGGGCTGTCTTCGCTGCCGGTTTGGCGGCGGACTTCTTGGCTGCCGGGGCTTTTTTCACTGCCGGTTTGGCAGCGGACTTCTTGGCAGCTTGCGGGGCGGATTTCTTGGCAGCGGATTTGACTGCCTGTTTTTTAGTGGCCATCGTGGTGTTATGATCTGGAGGTGAGTAGGTGCGGTGCGGAGGAAAAAGCAAAAGCCGATGCCTCCCGAACCGGGCGGCCCGGAGGCTGTCAGGTAAACCCTGCTTGTCAAGCCAGCATAGCGTGAAATTTCTCACGCTCGATTGTGCTGGCGATTCAAAGCGAGGGATTGGCCCGTTTTAGATGACGCAAAGAGCTTGTTAGTTTCCAGCACAAGAAGCGGGAATGAGAGTGTGGGATTGGGCGTCACTTTGGGTGCTAAGGAGCCGCCACATTTTGTGGTGGTAGCGGGTGGCTGGCCATGAGTCAGCGCCAAAAACTCTCCTACATGATCGAGCCTTCCGCAGGACTTCAGTAAAGTCGTCGCTCCCTAACGGAACGTTTGGGAGTCAAGTCACTCGAGAGGATGAACGATGCGGGTCGACATTGAGGAGCGACTGAATCGAAAATTGAGATCTCGCCGAGACACCTGTTCATGCGCAGGAGGACCGCTGGGTGGGGTGGTTGCGCCGCGAGGCGGGCAAATCCCTGCTTGCCACGCTGGGGCATGGTTCCCAATTGATAAACATACTTAATTACTACTGGCGAAAAACAGGCCTTGTGATATTTTCCGCACATAATATGCAGATCGACGCAGATTCGGCTCGATCTAACCATGGATTACGAACCCATCAGCAGCATCCCCCATGCACCGACTTCCCAATTCCTACGCAGTGACCCGCTTTCGCTGCACTGCTGGGTTGCTGCTTGGCAAATGGGCTCTGGTCATCAGCGCCGCCGTAACGCTTGCTTATTCGCTGTGCGTCGCCAACAACGCGCTCACTCAGCTTTGTATCAGCTTAATTTGGCTTGCCGCATGCGTTGGAGTTGTGCAGTGGCTTTTGGCTGATCGCGCCAGTTGCCCATTGTGCATGGGCCACCCGATGGCACACGAGGCTTGCTCGACTCATCGCGGCATCCACTCCCTTTTTGGCAGTCACCCGTTGCGGGTCGCCATCTCGGTGGTGTTCAGAGGCTGGTTTCGTTGCCCCTATTGTGGCGAGCCCACCGTCATCAAAGCACGCCACCCCCACTGACGTCATGACTCATGCACAATGCGCGGATTTCCGGCTTTGCCGGGAGGCGAATTTAAGGCATGACGGGCGCATGCACATTTTTGATTTGGCGCGTGAGCACGCGGTGATTGGATCGAGCGAGGCGGTGCTTGGCTGGGATCAGGAAACCTATTTGCCGCCTGCGGCAGCCGCGCACCGCGCCAGGCAATTGTCGTGGCTGACGGCCAAAGCCCATGAGTTAGCCACCTCAGCCGCGTGGCAGCGCGCTCTCGAAGAGGCCGAAGCGGGCGCGGCCGACGCCGACTTCACCCTGCGCGCCAACCTGCGGGAAATGCGCCGCATGTTTGATCGCGCCACCAAGCTGCCCGTGGCGCTGGTGGCGCGTGAAGCCGCGGCTTGCTCGTTGGCCAAGCACGCTTGGGCAGAGGCCCGTGAGCGGGCGGATTTTGCGGGTTTTGCGCCGCACCTTACCGGGTTGCTGGAGATTGCGCGGGAAAAAGCCGAGCGCTGGGGCTATCCCGATGAGCCGTACGACGCCTTGTTAGATGGTTATGAACGGCGCACCAGCACGGCGGCGGTGGCGGCCTTGTTTGATTCGCTGCGGCCTGAGTTGCGGCGGATTGCGGCGAGTGCCGTGGAGATTTCCGCTGCGCAGGCCCCCGGCTTGCCGCCCGGGCCCTATCCGATCAGCGGGCAGCAGCGGCTCAACGCGCAGATTGCTGAGGCCATCGGGTTTGATTTTCAAGCCGGACGCATCGACACGACCCATCACCCGTTTTGCACGACGCTGGGGCCGCGCGACGTGCGTCTGACCACACGCTACGATGAGGGGGATTTTACCTCGTCGCTGTTCGGGGTGTTGCATGAGGCGGGTCACGGGTTGTATGATCAGGGCTTGCCCGCGGATGACTTCGGCCTGCCTTCCGGCAGTCCGCTGTCGCTGGGTATTCACGAATCCCAGTCGCGGCTTTGGGAAAACCACATCGGCCGGTCGCGGGCGTTCTGGAACCGCTGGTATCCCGTGGCCCAGGACTGTTTCCCACAGTTGGCCCGTTTCCCCTTGGAAAATTTCCTTCGCTACCTATGGCGCGCTGAGTTTTCACCGATCCGGGTCGACGCGGACGAAGCCACCTACGACCTGCACATTTTGCTGCGCTTCGGCATCGAGCGCCAAATGGTGAATGGCAGCCTGGCGGTGGCGGACATTCCCGCCGCGTGGAATGAAGGCTTCCGCGAGCTATTCGGTTTCACCCCGGTGGATGCTCGCGAAGGCTGCTTGCAGGATATTCACTGGGCAATGGGCGGATTGGGGTATTTTGCCACGTATTCGCTCGGCAATATCAATGCTGCCCAACTGCATGCCGCCGCCTGCTCCGACCCGCAGATTGCCGCCGCCTGCGAGCAAGCCGACTACGCCCCGCTGCTGGCCTGGTTGCGCAAATCCATCCACGGCCACGGGGCGACCCTCGATTCCGCCGAACTCATCACCCAAGCCAGCGGCAAGGCCCCCTCACCCAGCGCCTACCTCGCCCACCTGCAAGCCAGATACCTCTAGGGCGGCTTCGCCTTAGGCTCAAGACTTGAAGTCACAAGACAAGATAAGAGAGCGCAGCGCTTCTGCATCTGCTCTTATCTTGCGGCTTGTCGGCTTGGGTCTTACGCCGGCTTGGCAAAAAGTTCGCGGCAGAGCAGGCAACGGGTTCCATCACAAGCCCGGGCGCTGCAGTGCTCCCGGCCGTAATAGATGATTTGAAGGTGCAAGCAGTTCCATGACCCGCGGGGAAACAGCCGCTTGAGGTCGCGCTCGGTGCATTCCACATTTTTACCAGAACTCAGTTTCCACCGCTTGGCAAGCCGGTGAATATGCGTGTCCACCGGAAACGCCGGCACCCCGAATACTTGCGCCATGACCACCGAAGCGGTCTTGTGACCCACACCAGGAAGCGCTTCCAGCGCGGCAAAATCCGCCGGAACTTCACCGCCGTGTTGTTCGACCAGGATTTTTGAAAGCTGCGAAATCGCCGCCGCCTTGCGCGGCCCAAGGCCGCAGGGGCGGACCACCGCCAGAATGTCATCCACCGCCACCCGCATCATGTCTCCCGGGTTGTCTGCCAAGCCAAACAAGGCTGGAGTGACCTGGTTGACCCGAACGTCAGTGCACTGTGCCGAAAGCAGCACGGCCACCAGCAGCGTGTAGGCGTCCCGGTGGGTGAGCGGAATCGGGGGCGCCGGGTAAAGCTCGTTGAGGCGACGCAGGAGGTGGTCGGCGCGTTGTTGCTGGGTCATAAACGTGGCGAAAAAGTGCCGCACGGCGCGAACCTACCCCGCGATGGAGGCGCTTGTCGAGTCGGACTCGCAATCCGCAGCCTCCCGACTCACATGGCCCGGCTGCGGCATGGTAGGGAGCGACGACCTTACTGTCATCGTAGGGAGCGACGACCTTACTGTCATCGTAGGGAGCGACGACCTTACTGTCGTCGTAGGGAGCGACGACCTTACTGTCGTCGTGCGGAAGCAACGCCCATGAACCGAGCCTTCGGCACTCATTCATGGGCAGCTCTTCAGCTACCACCACACGAATGTGGTGGCACCTTAGCTCGAGTTACTCCCAGTTCCATACCCGGTCACCCCGGGCCCAATTTCGCTGCATCTTCCGGCTTGCCTGCCAGCTTGAAATGGTCTTCTCTTCCGGCCGCATGTCCTTACTTCCTACCGCCGACCTCCTGGCGCTCGACATCAGCGGCCTCAAGCGCCGCCTGTCGATGCTCAGGAGGTATCTTTGACGTCCCTACCCTTGAAAATGAAATCAACACCCTCGAGGAGGCAATGGGCTCGCCAGCCTTCTGGAACGATGCGGACCATGCCAAATCTGTCAGCTCGAAGGCCAGCGCATTGAAAAAGAAGCTTGAGAGTTTTCTCAAGCTTGAAGCGCGGGTGGCGGACATCGACGAAGGAGTCGCCCTAGCCAAGGAATACGATGATGCCGAATTGGCGCGCGAGGCGATCCATAATGCCGAAACCCTCGAGGACGACATTCGCTCCTATGAATTGCTCACCCTGCTCGACCAGCCAAGCGATAATTCGTCCTGCTTCCTGGTGATTCAGGCCGGCGCGGGCGGCACCGAAGCCTGTGATTGGGCGCAAATGCTCCACCGCATGTATTGCCGCTGGGCCGAGCGCCGCGGCTTCACCGTGGAAACCCTCGACTGGCAGGACGGTGATGAGGCGGGCCTGCGCTCATGCACGCTGCGCATCGCCGGCGAATATGCCTACGGGTTTCTCAAGTGCGAGCGTGGGGTGCATCGCTTGGTGCGCATTTCCCCGTTCGATGCGGCCGCCAAACGCCACACCTCGTTTGCGTCGATCGACGCCAACCCGGAAGTTTCCAAGGAGATCAAGATTGAGATCAACCTGACGGACATTGAGATCACCACCACCCGTTCCGGCGGTAAGGGCGGCCAAAACGTCAACAAGGTGGAAACCGCGGTGCTGCTGCGCCACCTTCCCACCGGGATTCTGATTCGCTCCACTGCGGCCCGCTCGCAGGGCGCCAACCGCGAACTCGCCTTCGAAATCCTCAAGTCCAAGCTCTACACCATCGAGGAAGACAAACAACGCGCCGAATCCGACCGCGCCTACAGCGAAAAAGGCGATGTCTCGTGGGGCAACCAAATTCGTTCGTATGTCTTCCAACCCTATCAAAAAGTTCTCGACCTACGCACCGGCGAGGAAAGCGGCAACATCCAGGATGTGATGGATGGAGATCTCGACGCATTCATCGAAGCCAAACTCCGCGGCAAGGTCCGGGTCAAGGGCGCCAAGGACGAAGAGTGAGGTATGGGTTATTAAACTCCGCCATTCCATATATGTCATCCGATCTAACACTTATCAAAGCCGGCACCGGCGTTCTGACAAATTCCGGCAATGGCACCTTGGATCGCGCCGCGCTGGTACATCTGGTAGCTGCCATCGCGGGGTTGGTGGATGCGGGTCATCGCTGCTTGTTTGTGTCATCAGGCGCGGTGGGATCGGGCTTGGCGGCCTTCGGCCTCTCTGAGTATCCGCAAGAGACCGCCACCCGCCAAGCCTGTGCGGCGGTGGGCCAGGCACAGCTCATGCAGACGTACAGCAGTCTGTTTGCCAATTTCGACATCACCATTGCCCAAGTCCTGCTCACCGCGGCAGACTTAGCCACGCCGGAGCGTGCCGCCTATGTGAGCGACACCTTTCGTCGCTTACTCGTCGAACCGCGGATCCTGCCCATCATCAATGAAAATGACTCGGTGGCCGTCGAGGAGTTGAAATTCGGCGACAACGACATGCTTTCGGTCCAGGTGGCAAAACTCGTCGATGCGCGCCGCATCGTCCTGCTGACGAGCACCGACGGACTGTTGGACCCGGAAACCAACGCGCTCATTCCGGAGGTGGCTGACATTGATCGTGCCTTTCACCATGTGCGACTGGATAAGGGGCGCTTTTCCATGGGCGGTATGGCCTCCAAGCTCGGAGCCATCCGCTATGCGGTGGATGCCGGGATCGAAACCCACATCGCCAACGGCCGTCACCCCGAGCGTCTCGCCGACATCATCGCCGGCACAGGCATCTCCACCCGCTTCCACCCCAGAGGCTAACGCATCCGGCGACTGCCGCCCGGCCGGCTCGTTGAATTTTCACGTCCGTCATTCCACCTCTGCCATCTTCCTAACATGTCCGCTTCAATTTCCGATACCATTCACCTGATGGGCCGCCAAGCCCGCGCGGCGGCCTATCGTCTCGCCCAACTCGATAGCGAGCACAAAAATACCATCCTGCACGCGATGGCCGCCGCCCTGCGCGACGCTAGCCCCGCTCTGCTTGCTGCCAATGCGCTGGACATGGCCGCTGCCTCAGCGTCAGTCAAGCCGCTCTCCGCAGCCATGTTAGACCGCTTGCGCCTGGATGAAGCCCGCATTGAATCGATGGCAGCTGGCATCGAGCAAGTGGCGACCTTGGCCGATCCGGTGGGTCAAGTGATTGACGCATGGCAACGCCCTAACGGCCTCAACATCCAACAAGTTCGGGTGCCCATCGGTACGATCGGCATCATTTATGAGAGCCGTCCTAACGTCACCGCCGATGCCGCCGTGCTGTGTTTTAAGACCGGTAACGCCACCATTCTTCGTGGCGGCAGCGAGGCGATTCACTCGAACCGCGCCATTGCCGAAGTGCTGCAAGCGGGCGGCGCGGCGGCGGGTCTGCCCGAGCACGCGATCCAACTTATTCCGTTCACCGACCGCGAAAGCGTAGCGGTATTGGCGCAGATGGATCGCTGGCTCGACCTAATCATTCCGCGCGGCGGCAAGGGCCTCATTGAAACCGTGGTGTCCTTGGCCCGCATGCCCGTCATCAAACACTACGACGGCATTTGCCATCTCTTCGTGGATGCCGCCGCGGATGCTGCGATGGCGGTCGCTCTAACGGTAGACTCGAAAACCCAGAAATGCGGTGTCTGCAACGCCCTGGAAACCCTGCTGGTGCACCGCGATATCGCCGCCAGCTTCCTGCCGCGCGTCGCCACCGCACTGCAGGCCAAACACGTTGAGTTGCGGGGTTGTGCCGCCACCCGCGCTGTTCTAGCCGACATCGCAGCCGCCACCGAGGACGACTGGCGCAGCGAATACCTCGACCTGATTCTATCGATCAAGGTGGTGGATTCGCTCGAAGCGGCCGTCGCGCACATCAACGAGTATGGCTCACACCACACCGACTGCATCGTCACCGCAGATGAAGCTGCGGCCGGGCGATTTCTGCGCGAGGTGGACTCCGCCTGCGTGTTTCACAATGTTTCGACACGCTTTGCCGATGGCGGGGAATTCGGCTTTGGTGCGGAAATCGGCATCTCCACCGACAAACTCCACGCCCGCGGGCCGATGGGCCTGCGCGAACTCACATCCTATCAATACCGCGTCCGCGGCAACGGCCAAACGAAGGGGGTGGTGGAGTTATAGGTTAAGGGTTATTAGTTCTCAGGGAAGAGGCCGCCAGGCGGCGAGTTCACCCGCCAGAGTGCTTGAAGGCCGAAATTTCGTATGGTTGAATCAAGTTATTCACAACAGGATTGATTGACGATTGACGAGTGGTGATTTTGGATTTTTGATGTGAGCCTAGTTTGCGTTGGCGCTCGTCTCCAAGTTCACATCAAAAATCAACATGCATCAGTCGGCAATCATCAATCCTCTTACCCCACCTAGTCTGAGCCAGACGTCTCGCTAGTAATGATCAAATCCAGCAACTTCTTTTCTTCTGTCTTCTGTCTCCAAGTCTTTCGTCTTTTACATATAACTAATCCCCAATAATCACCCCATGACCCCCATCCTCATCGGCGGCACCGTCGCCATCGACCACGTCAAGACCCCCACTGCCGAGGCCTCCAACCTGCTCGGTGGCTCCGCCTCGTACGCCGCATTGGCGGCTTCCTACTACACCAAACCGGTGCATCTCATTGGCATCATCGGCAAGGATTTTCCGCAGGAACATCTGGCGATGTTAGAGAGTCGCGGCATCACACTCGACGGCCTCGAGCGCTCGGAGGGCGACTCCTTCTCGTGGTCGGGTGAATACCACGAGAACATGAATGACCGCAGCACCCGCCAGGTCGATATCAATGTGCTGGAAAACTGGAGCGTCAAGGTGCCTGCAGCGCTGGCCGGTGCCCCGGTGGTCATCCTCGCCAACATGGCGCCGGAGAACCAAATCCAGATGCTCGACCAATGCACGGCGGCCCACCCGTTCGTGGTGGCCGACACCATGGACCTGTGGATTCACATTGCCAACGAGCGCCTGCACGACGTGCTCAAGCGCATCGACCTGCTGGTCATCAACGAAGGTGAGGCGCGCGAATTTGTGGCGACTAGCAATCTAGTAGTGGCGGGGCAACGCTTGCTGGCCAAGGGCCCGCGCTTCGTGGTCATCAAGCTGGGTGAATTCGGCGCGATGTTATTTGCCGCCGGCAAATCCGCCGAATTATCGGCGACCAACTTTTTCCGCTGTGCGGCGTTTCCGCTGCGCGAGGTGGCCGACCCCACCGGAGCCGGCGATTCGTTTCTGGGCGCGCTGGCCGGCTTTCTGGCCGCCACCGGCCGCGAGCAATTCACCTTCGACTACATCCGCCAGGCGGTCGTCGAGGGCTCGGTGGTCGCGTCCTTCACATGCGAGGCATTTTCGACCCGTCGTCTGCAGGAAATCACCCGCGCCGATATCGAGCAACGCCTCGCTTTCCTCCAGTCCACCACCCACTGGCAGTGAGGAGCGACGACCTTGCCGTCGTCGTGCAGAAGGCTCGACCCTGAAGCGAGCTTTCGGCACTCATTCATGGGCCGCGCTTCCGCGCCACCACAAAATGTGGTGGCTCCTTAGGGTGGCGGATGGCTATTGAGCCGAGGATTGGAACTGCGAGGCCGTTAGCAAGGCACGGGCCTCGCCGACTAGGAATAGGGATCCGGCGACGAGCACCGGTGAGTTGGTGGCGAGGGCAGCGGCAAAGGCAGCGGCAAAGTCGCCGAACACCTGGTGCGGCGGTGCTCCCGGCGGCAGGGCAGCCGCGAGCTCCGAGCCGGAGACGGCCCGCGGGTTGGCGACCGGACAGAAGAAGATTTTGGAAGCGAGCGGGGCGAGCCAGCGGAGGATGCCGGCAATGTCTTTGGAGCCCACCGCGCTGAAAACCATGGCGGGGCGTTGACCGGGAAAGGCCGCCCGCCAGGTGGCGGCCAGTACTTCTGCGGCCTGCGCGTTGTGCGCCCCATCTAACACCACCGTCTCACTGGCCCCGGCGACGTTGGCGGCGGGGAAAATCTCAAAGCGCCCGGGCCAGCGCACGTTGGCCAGGCCGTGTTGGATGCTGTCGAAGTTGAGCGCCACCCCGGCGCGATGCAAGGCGGCGACGGCGAGGGCGGCATTCCACGGTTGGTGTGCACCGGGCAGAGTGATGCCATAACCTAACAATGGTTCTGCGACAAATTCGAGCGGCGAGCGGGCCGCGTTGGCGGCTTGTTCAAGGACTTGTCGGACATCTTCGGCTTGGGGGGCGGAAACCGCGGGCTTGCCGGGCACCAGAATGGCCGCCTTTTCGGCGGCGATTTGGGCTAGGGTGTCGCCGAGCCATTCGGTGTGATCGAGGCCAATGGGGGCAAAGACGCACACGTCGGCGGGCACCGCGGTGGTGGCGTCGAGGCGGCCGCCCATGCCGGTTTCCAGCAGGATGAGCTCGCAAGCGCTTTGGCCGAACCAGCGCATGGCCAGGGCCAGCGAGATTTCAAAAAACGTCGGATGCGGGTCGAGTCGTTCGCAGAGGGCGCGCAGTTCGGTGAGGCCCGCGGCGCAATCCGCCTCGGGAATTTCCTGGCCGGATACCTGGATGCGCTCGCGAAAGTCGATGAGGTGCGGCGAGGTGAACAGGCCGCAGCGCTTGCCGCAAGCGCGGGCGATGGCATCCATCATGGCGCAGGTGCTGCCCTTGCCATTGGTTCCGGCGACGTGGATGACGCTGACCCCATGTTTTGGATAGGCGCGGAATTCCTTGAGCAGACGCCGCGGCCCATCCAGCCCGAGCTTGATGCCGAACATCTGGGTGGAAAACAGCCAGGCGATGGCTTCAGCGTAGGTCATGGCTAGGCTCAACTACAGCCCTGGCTGGTTCCGCACTGGGTGCAGCAGCCGCAGGCGCCGGCGCGGATCACCTTGTCGGAGCCGCAATTCGAGCAGGTGATGCCCATGAAGGCGCTGCCAAGGGCGGTTTTGACGCGGTCTTGGCCGACGGCGGCGGCGGGCAGCGCCGTCAGGTCGTCGCCGGTGCGGCTCAACTCGCGCACTGGGCGATTGACGGCGGTTTTTTCCATTTCGGTGATTTCGGGCATGGGCAGGTCATCCTGATCGGAATCAGGCGAGGTGGCTTCGCGATAACCCTTGATGAACTGGCAACCCATCCAACGGTAGACATAGTCGGTGATGCTGAAAGCAGTGCGAATATCAGGATTTTTGGTGAATCCGCTGGGCTCAAAGCGCTGATAGGCGAACTTTTTCACCATTTGTTCAAGCGGCACGCCATACTGGAGGGAGATGGAGGTGAGGGTGGCGACGGTGTCCATGAGGCCGCCGATAGTGCTGCCTTCCTTGGACATTTGGACGAACAGCTCACCGGGTTGGCCGTCGGCGTAGAGGCCGACGGTGATATAGCCTTCGTGGCCCGCAATCTCGAACTTGTGGGTCAGCGACATGCGGGTGTCGGCCATTTTGCGCCGATGGGGGCTGTCGAGTTGCTTGCGCAGGGTGGCATTTTCAGCGCTCAGTTCAGCGATGCGCCGGCCAAACTCCAACATTTCCGGGGCGACCACCACGACGGCGGCAGGCTCGTCGCTGCCGCCCATGTCCTTGGTTTGGCGGGTGTTGAGCGGGGCGCTGCGTTTCGAGCCATCGCGATAGATGGCGACGGCCTTGATGCCGAGTTTCCAAGCCTCAATATAAGTTTGCATAATCTCCTCGACGCTGGCGCTTTCGGGGAGGTTGACGGTTTTGGAAATGGCACCGCTAAGGAAGGGTTGAGCGGCGGCCATCATGCGAATGTGGCCGGTGTAGTGCAGACTGCGGGTGCCGAGATGGGCCTTGAAGGCGCAATCGAACACCGATAGATGCTGCTCCTTGAGGCCGCTACGCACGGGTTCGCCGGTTTGCTCATCGACGATGGTTTCGATGGTGTCGTAACGTTCGATGTGGGCAAGGATGGCGGTGATTTCCGGCTTACTGTAACCGAGGTTGCGCAGCGAGAGTTCGACGGTTTGATTGACGATTTTGAGCATCCCGCCGCCGGCGAGGAGTTTGTATTTGACCAAGGCGATTTCCGGTTCGATGCCCGTGGTGTCGCAATCCATCAGGAAGCCGATGGTGCCGGTGGGGGCCAGCACGGTCACCTGGGCGTTGCGGTAGCCGTGGGTGCGGCCCAACTCGATGGCGCGTTCCCACTCATGGCGGGCGGCCTGCTTGATGTGTGCGGAGCGTGGTTCGTCTTGGATTTGCTCGATGGCGGCCTGATGCTTGTGAATGACGGCGAGCATCGACGGCTCGTTGCTGTTCTCAGGCGGATGGTCCACTCCGCTGCAGCGGCTGTCGCGATAACCCTTGAATGGACCTAAGACGGCGGCCATTTCCGCGCTGCAGGCGTAGGCGTGGCCGGTCATCACCGAGGTGATGGCACCGGCCAGCGCGCGACCTTCGTCGCTGTCGTAGCCGAGGCCATAGCTCATGATGAGGGCACCGAGGTTGGCATAGCCGAGGCCGAGCGTCCGGAAAATATGCGAATTTTCGGTGATGCTCTTGATCGGGTAACTGGCGTTATCGACGAGGATTTCTTGCGCGGTGATGAAGATGCGCACTGCGGAGCGGAAGCGTTCGATGTCAAACGAACCGTCCGCGTGTTTGAAGCGCAGCAGGTTGAGCGAGGACAAGTTGCAGGCGGTATCGTCGAGGAACAGGTACTCGGAGCAGGGGTTGGTGGAATTCTGGCGGCCGGTGCCTTTGCAGGTGTGCCATTCGTGGATGGTGGTGTCGAACTGCATGCCGGGGTCGCCACAGACGTAGGTGCCTTCGGCAATTTTGCGCAACAGCTCGCGGGCGTTCTTTTTCTCGCAGGGATCGCCATCGCTGACGCGCTTGGTCCACCAGTCGCGGCCTTCGACGGCGGCCTGCATGAACTCGTCGCTGGCACGCACCGAGAGGTTTTCGTTTTGATACATCACCGAGCCGTAGGCGTCGCCATTATAGCTGCCATCGTAGCCCTGCTCGATGAGTGCCCAGGCCTTTTTCTCCTCAAGAGTCTTGGCTTCGATGAATTCCTCGATGTCCGGATGCCAATCCTTGAGGGTGTTCATCTTGGCGGCGCGGCGGGTCTTGCCGCCGGATTTGACCACGTTGGCCACCTGGTCATAGACGCGCAGGAAGGACAATGGGCCGGATGGGCGGCCGCCGCCTGAGAGTTTTTCGCGGGTGGAGCGCAGGGTGGATAGGTCCGAACCGGTGCCCGAACCGTATTTGAACAACAGCGCCTCGGAGGCTGCCAACCTCATGATGTCTTCCATCGTGTCGCCCACGCCTTGAATGAAACACGCGCTGGCCTGAGGGTATTGATATTGAGTCGGCGCTCGCATCGCCTTGCCCGCGTTGCGATCATAATACCAGGTGCCTTCACCTGAGTGCTGGCCGGTGCCGTACTGGTGAAAGAGGCCAACATTGAACCAGACCGGAGAATTGAAGGCACCGTGCTGGTGCAGACACAACCACGACAGATCGGCATAAAATACCGCCGCGCTTTCCTCGTCCGCGAAATAGCCGTCGGCGATGCCCCAGTCGGTGATCGAGCGCGTCACCCGATGGATGAGTTGGCGCACCGAGCTTTCCCGCCCCCCAGCCTTCGGATCGGTCCCGCGGGCAATATCGCCGTAAAAGTATTTCGACACGGCAATTTTGGTCGCCAATTCGCTCCATTCCTTGGGGACTTCGACGTGTTCCTGGCGGAAAATCGCCTTCGCGGAGCCGTCGGTGATCTCAGCCGTACGAAATTCCCATTCGATATCCTCAAACGGATCGACGTCAGGCGTGCTAAACTTGGTTTCAAACACCAGACCGCTAGCGGCTTGGGGGGCGGGCGTACTCATGCGGCGGGATGAAAAGGTGAGCGTGGGCGAGGGCGGTGTCATAGCAAAAAGGCTGGAATCGGGTTGCTGGGGGCTAGGGCTTGCGTCGGAAGTTTGAAAGAATGGATGGATTACTATATATAGTATTTGGCCTGCTCATAATGCCACTAGGGCTAGTTTCGACCAAGAAAAAAACGCCGAATTTCCTGCAAGCCCGATGGCTCTAGGAAAGTAAATTTATGACAGCGCGGAGGGCTTGAAATTGCAAGGTTGCAGGCTGTTAGATGGGCCGGGATTCTTGCTCTTTCATCGCTTGCCGCGTTTACTAACTGAATAATCGGGTACTTGGGGCTCTCGGGTGCTCTAAGGAGCCACCTCATTCTTGTGGTGCTGCGGAAGTGCGGCCGATGGGTACGTACCGAGGGCTCGCTTCAGGGTCGATCCTTCCGCACGACGACACGAACGACGCCGCTCCACAACGGGCCGCAACCGAGTCAAGCTACTCGGGAGGCCAATCCGTGTCTCAGTGGTTTCGTAGCCACGAATTATCACGTTGGCGCAGCCTAACGCTGATTTCGTGTTTAATACAATCCTTGACATATGGCCATAAAGCCGTATTTATAGCTACATGAAAACCACCATTGACCTGCCCGACGACATCCTAGAACGCACAAAGATCGCAGCGGTCCGGCGGCGCTCTTCGATCAAGAAACTCGTAATGGAGGGGCTCGAGAGCGTACTTCGCGAGGAGATTCCCGCCGCCGCTCCAGCCGACGCACTTGCCCGCCTGCGTCACGGTTACCACCTCGGCGGTCAACCTCTCACCCGCGATCAAGCTCATGGCTGTTGAATGTTTCCTCGACACGAATATCCTTCTTTACGGTTACGATTTGGACGCCCCAAGCAAGCGTAGTGTCGCTCAGTCGTTGCTCGAGAATGCATGGCATCAACTCGGACGCACCGCCATCAGCGTGCAGGTCCTACAAGAATTTCACGTCAACTTTATCCGCTACGGGCATTCGTCGGCCGAAGCAGTCGCGCTCATTGGGGACTTCTCGCGCTGGCCAGTGATCGACAATACCCTGCCGCTGTTGCGCCTCGGACTTTCGTTGCAAACCCGTTGGCAGCTCTCCCTCTGGGATGCGATGATCCTCGCAGCCGCTCAGGCCAGCACTGCGCGTGTGCTCTACACCGAAGATCTCAATCACGGACAGGACTATGGCGGGGTCAGGGCTGTCAACCCGTTTTTGCCCGCCTGAGGTGAGGCCCACAGCGGTTTTTTCCGTAGGACAATGGGGGTGGCGGCCATGGCGAGCCCGCAGATGAGCCAGGCGGCGCGGGTGAAGAAGGTGGTGTCGCAGTGCAGGAATAGGGCGATTTTAAGAATCCCAGCTGGAGGATGGGGCGTTGGGCGACGCGGTTGCGGTGGGGATCGCTGGTCTGGGTGAGGCCGGAGGTGGCGCACACGACCATCCCGCGGCCATTTTCAAGAGCCCTATGGCGGAAGATTTCGGCATCTTGCAGGTGCTGGCGGGCGGGCCAGCGTCCATGCTCGGCACGGCAAACGCCTCGGCACCGGCGGCTGTCATGCGGCGGACGCAATCGGTGAAATCGCAATCAAAGCAGATGGGCGTGCCAAAGGAACTTGACGTCAGACACCCAGTATTTCAGCCTCCAGGTTGATCATGGCAAAGAAGTCGATCCACCAGCCTCACGACAAGCTCTTCAAGAGCACCTTCGGGGAGCCCGCCAACGCAATCGGCTTTCTGCGCGGCATCTTTCCCGCGGGCCTCTCCACGGCTCTCGACTGGGACCGCTTGCGGCTCGAGCCCGGCAGTTTTGTCGATTCCCACTACCGCCACAGCGAGAGCGACCTGCTATTTTCCACGCCGCTGTGCGGGCAGGACTGCCTGATTTACGTGCTCTTCGAACACCAGCGCGAACTCGACCGCTGGCTTGCTTTGCGACTGTTGCGGTACATGGCACGCATTTGGGAAAAATTCCTGCGCCAGCAGCCCAAGGCGGACAAGTTGCCCATCATCGTGCCGGTGGTGCTGGCACAAAATGCCAAGCGCTGGGACCTGCCGCTGGAGTTCTCATCCCTGCTGGACATTCCCGCCGGGTTGACCGACGAAGCCCGCCCCTTTATTCCCGATTTCACCTTTCGGCTCATCCAGTTGGCGGACCTGCCATTTGATAAAATCCTCGGCACCCCGGCGGGCATCATCACGTTGCGAGTTATGAAGGCCGAGCGCATCGCCAAACTCCTCGACGACCAAGTATGGGATGAGGCGCTCATGATCCAAATCCCGCGTGAAATTCGCGAGTTTATCATTCGCTACATTCTGGACGCAGGCGTTGACAAAGACGCCTTTGACCATAAAATTGCTCACATCACCCAACCCGAAATCCAATCCTCTGCCATGACAATTGCTCAACAACTCCGTCAGGAAGGTCGTCAGGAAGGTCGTCAGGAAGGTCGTCAGGAAGGTCGTCAGGAAGGCAAGATTCTCGCTCTGGAGGAACTTATGGGCCTTGCGCCAACCGATGCCCAGGCTCTCGCCTCACTCACCATCCCCGAACTGGAGCGGCGCTATGAGCTGTTGCGCCGAGAATACGATTCCCGCTTCCGGCGCTAAGAAGACCCAAGACCGCTGCGCTACAAGACGCAAGGCGCAAGACCACGGAGCGCAGCGCTTCCCTTGGGAAACGCGAACATCGAACATTGCCTCCGGCTATGCCAGTTAGACCTACGCCAGTTTTCTCCAAGCTCGCTAGCGCTCGCTCCGCGTTCAACGGTGAACATACAACGTCGAACCGGAGAGCAAAAGACAACGCCTTGCGTCTGTTTCTATCGCCTCTTTTGTTCGGCGTCCGGCCTTCTCGATGTTCGGATGGTGGATTGTGGATGGTGGGTTGAATAGTGGCTATTGCGAAGTGTCGCCGCCATCGGCGGCGGTGGCCATCACGTCCTCAGGAGGGAGGGTGGCGGCTTCCTGGAGAAAGGATTTGCGGCAGAGTTCGGCGTATTTTTTCCCGTGGGCGAGCAACTCGTTGTGGCTGCCTTGTTCGATGACCACCCCCTTATCCAACACGTAGATGCGTCCGGCATTTTGGATGGTGGAAAGCCGGTGGGCGATGACGATGGCAGTGCGGTTTTCCATCAAGCGGTCGAGCGCGTCCTGGATTTGGCGTTCGGTTTCCGAGTCGACCGACGCGGTGGCTTCGTCGAGAAGCAGAATGGGGGCGTTTTTGAGCAAGGCGCGGGCGATAGACAGGCGCTGTTTTTCGCCGCCGGAGAGCTTGACGCCGCGCTCACCAACGTTGGTGTCGAGGTTCTGGGGCAGGGCATGCACAAAGTCAGCTGCGTGGGCGGCGGTTAAGGCGGCCCACAGCTCGGCGTCGGTGGCATCCCGTTTGGAGAGGAGGAGGTTTTCACGGACGCTGCCATTGAACAGGAACGGCTCCTGGGTGACGTAGGCGAGGTGCTCGCGCAGGGAGTCTTTGGCGAGTTCGGCAATGTCCTGGCCATCGATGGTGATGGTGCCGGAGTTGATCTCGTAAAAGCGTGCCAATAAGGCCAGGACGGTGGTCTTGCCGGCCCCGGTGGAACCCACGAGGGCGATGGTTTGGCCGGGTTGGGCCTCGAGGGTGACGCCGTGGAGGGTGGGTTGCTCTTGGTAGGTGAAGCAGACATTTTCGAAGCGCACGGCACCGCGGAGGTGTTTGGGCAAGGATTTGCCGTGGCGGGCATTGGGTTCTTCCTCGGCATCGAGGATCTGGAACACACGGTCGGCCGCGGCACGCCCAGAGAGCAGCATTTGGTTGAGCGAGTTGAGGCGGTCAATCGGCTCGTAAAACAACGACAAAAACAGCAGGAATCCCGCAAAATCCCCCATCTTCAAGTCGCCGCGCATCACCGCCTGCCCCCCGAACGCCAGCACCAGCACGTAGCCACTCATCCGCAAAAACGACATGCCCGGCGAATACACCGCCCACCACCGCATCATCCGCAGCGTGCTGTGGCGCAATATGTCGGAAAATCGGTTGAAGCGCGCGTGCTCGTCGGCCTCCGCAGCGTAGGCCTTGATTTGGCTCACTCCCGAAATGTTGTCGTGCAACAAGGCGTTGAGGTCGGAAGCCGCTTCGCGTTGGTTGCGGTAGCGGTCGCGGCCACGGGTCGAATAAATCCAGGCTGAGAAGGCCAAAAATGGCACCGGCAGGGTGGCCCAGGCCGCCACTGCAGGATTCAAATAAAACAAAAATCCGCCCACGCTCAGCACCTGCAAGGCCGCCACCAAGCCCTGCTCAATGCCGTCAATGAGCACCCGCTCCATGTTGGTGACGTCCTCGACCACCCGCGTCATGATGTCGCCGGTGCGGCGGGTATCGAACCAACGCAGGGGCAAGCGCTGGATTTTCGCGTAAAGATCCGAGCGAATATCGAAGATGACCTTTTGCTCAAACGTATTGTTGATGAGAATGCGCAGCGAATTGAGGCCGTCTTTGACTAGAAAGCCGAGCAAGGCCAGCCAGATCCACAGGAAAAATTCGCCGTGGCGATGCGGGTTGGGAATGATGTCGTTGATGACATGACGGGTGGCATTGGGGAACACAAAGATGGCCAGCGTCATGCCCATGGCACAGAAAAACTGGGCAACTGCAAGGCCTGGGTAGTGTCGGAGGTAGGCGAGAACGCGGAAGATGGACTGCATGGAAGGCAGTCCACTGATGCGTGCTGGGGCTGACTTTGTAAAGGCAAGCTGAAAAAAATTCAAAACTTCCTTAAATTTTGGATTGCGGTAGAGGTAACGGCGTCCCTAAGGTCGGTCGCAGACGACGTAATCAACCCGCCCAACCTACCTCTCTCATGGCCAATGTCTTCGGAATTCTAACCGCAATAGTGCTTACACTGGCATCCTTTGTCGCCTACAAGAACAAAGATGCTTACGCCAACGAGCTGACCCATCGCCAGAATGAGGATAGCAAGCTCGCCGCCACCGAGGCTCGATTCAAAACCGCTCAGAAAAGCTTGGCCGAGACACAGGCCAAACACACGGAAGGCAAGCAGCAGGTTGCCAAGCTCGCAACCGAGAAGAGTGATCTCGAGACCGCCAATGCAGCCGTCAAGCAAGAGGTTGACAGCAAGACTGCGGTGATGGATGACAATAAGAGCAAGCTTGACAAGATGAAGGAGCAAGCCGGGAAAATTGGCAAAGCCCGCGACAGTGCCGAAAAAGTCAAAACTTTGGGTGCCGAGATGGAAGAGCTTAAATTGTTGATCGCCAAGAATCTCGCCCAGCTCGACAGCCTGACCAAGGAAAACTCGCAGACGGCCGGCCGCAATGACGTTTTGAAAGGTCGCACCGACATGATCTCGCGTCGCGAGTCGTTCTTTACTAAGGCTGAGATCAACGCCATCTATCCGAATTGGGGGTTTGTTACTCTTAGCGCCGGCAATATTTCCGGCGTAGTCGCCGGTTCGACTCTTGAAATCGTCCGCGACGCCAAGGCGGTCGGCAAGTTGCTCGTCACTGCCGTGGAGGCCAATACCGCCTCGGCCTCGATCGTTCCTGATTCGCTGGTGGATGGCTCGGTGCTAATGGTCGGTGACCAAGTGGTGCCGACGCATAAGCCCGTCGAGATAGCCAAGGCCCCGGTCAGCCAACCGGCGGCGGCAGCGACCAAGGCCCCGGCCAAGGATGCGGAGCCTGCCGCAGAATCCACGATGGATCCCGCACCCGGAGCCGCTGCGGAACCCGACGCCACCCCGGCGGCCACTCCGGATGCCACGCCTGAAGCGCCAGCAGCAGCCGCCCCCGAGGCTAACTGATTTTCACCCACCCCTAAAACTCTTCGCAAGGAACGCCCATGAAAGTCAAAGCTATCTTTTACATCCTCGCCATTCTCACGATCGGTGGGGCCGCGTATTTTTCCTACGACCACTCGCTGAAGTTCAAGGTGCAGCAGGACAAGCGCTTGGCCGACGTCAAGAAGAACAAGGAAACGACCCACGAGGCAGAAATCACCGAAAAGGACCTCAAGGATGAGCAAGCAGCCCTCACAAAAGTCCTCAACGCCCGCGAGGAAACCAAGCAAAGCATCGCCGCACTCAAGGCCACCGAATCCAAAGCCAAGGATGACCTAGCTAAACTCGACGCCGAAATTGCCAAACAGAAGGAAGAATTGAAGGATCTCGCCAAGAACCTGGCGGAAATTCAGGTCGTTCTAACCGGGCTGGGGGATGGAGTCGCCATCGATGGCATCGAAGACTTTATCGATAAGATCGCCAAAGAGGTGACCGACCTCAAAACGAAAGTCGAAGAGAATGAAACCTTGGTGGCAGGTGCCGAAAAACGCCTAGCCGACAATAAGGCCGAGGAAAGCCGCTTGGTCGGTAAGACCCTGACCCGCAACGTGCGTATCGGTAACAATGGGATGGAAGCGGTGATCACCGGGGTCAATCAGGGCTGGGGCTTCGTGGTCATTGGCGCGGGCAATAGTGCCGGTTTCACCCCGCAGACTTCGCTGCTCGTCAAGCGCGATGGCCGGCTCATTGGCCGAGTCCATCCCACCGCTATTGAGCCAAGCCAAACCATTGCCGATATCGATCCGGAAAGTTTGGCCTCAGGGGTGCGCTTGCAACCCGGTGACCGGGTGATCCTCGCCAATCCAGTTAGCCACTAAGCACGGACGGTGACTTTTTTTCATAAACCCGCTCCGCAGGCTTGCGTCCGGCGGAGCTTGTTTTATTCTCGACCCATGCGTGGATCCTTATTGCTGCTGCTGACCGTCACCGTTGCAGGCCTGAACCTCACTTCTTGCAATACCAACAAGGAACCCGAAATCATCCCGGTGCCGCCGACGAGCAACAGCACCAAGATCCCCTGGAACTCGCAAGGTGCCACCGGTGGCGGCCAAGGCCAATTCGGCATGCTTCAGCAAAATCAATACCGGCGCTGAGCTAGGTTGCTCAGTCGCGGTGATAGGGAGCTCCGGCCCGCAACGAGGCGACCCGATAGAGTTGCTCTAACAAAACCACCAGGGCCAGCTCGTGCTGCAGCGTCAGGGGTGAGAGAGTCAGCACCCATTCACAGGCCTCGCGCAACTCGGGGCTGTGGCCATCTGCCGCGCCGAGCAAGAATGCCAGCGTTTTAATCTCTCCGCGGCGCTCGAGAGTTTGGAGTTTGTCCGCCAAGCCGCGCGTGCTCAGGCCTTCGCCGCGTTCGTCCAGCGCCACGCGCCAGCAACCTTGCGATCGCTCTAACAATCTAGCGGAAACCTCGGCGCTCGATCCCGCCTTAATGACCACCACCTCGTACGATCCCAACCGTGCGAGGCGCTTCAGATACTCAGCCACCCCGGCCTTGGCGTAGGCGAGGGCGGGTTTGCCGGCAACGATGATGCGTACATGCATGGGAGGCCGTAGAGCATGCCCCGGCCTTCGCTCATTCGCCAGTCCCAATTGCGTCGGCACGGCGTCAACTTCATAATGACTGGCATATTATGCCAAGCGAAAAACAGAAATCCGGCCTGTGATGAAAGACCGCGCGCCCGGCACTCGCCAGCCAGCTGGCTTTGCTAGGCGACAGCAAGCTATCGCATTCCCGGCTAAACCAGCAGCCACGGTCGTTTCGCCGGGGTGATGTGCGGCGGCTTCAGATAAATCGGCTGCGGTAGCGCTGCTGCCCAGGTGGCCCGGGTTGCAGCGGTGGCTAGATCCCAAGCTCGCCAGAGTCGCGCGGCGGAGGGGAACTGCTGCGCCACCTCGGCAGCCAAGCTTTGCGGCAATGGAAAGCGCGCGGGTTCTTCAAAGGATACCACCGGGAGCCCTTGCTCCAAGGCCGCCGCAATACTCGCGATGAGGCCCGCAGCATCGCTGAGCTGTGGGTTTTCCGTCATCTGGCAGTCGACGACCCGCGCGATCCAATAGCTGCCGCGCCGCGCATCACCGATCACCCAGCAGCCGGCCGGGCCAGCAGCAGCGGGCAACGCCAATATCGATGGCAGCGCCACTGCCGGGCATTCTTGTGCCAGCGCCACGCCTTGGGCGGCGGCAATGCCGACCCGGGTGCCGCTGTAGCTGCCCGGGCCGCTGCCAACCAACACCCGGGCCAGACATCCGGCAGCGGCAGTTTCTAGCAATTCTGCGAGGGGGGCGAACAAACCCGCGTGGTGGCTGCGGTCACTGACGAACTCGCGTTGAGTTACAGCATCAAGAGGTCCGGCTAGGGCCAGCGAGGCCTGCGGGGTGGAGGTTTCCAAAACAAGGGTGAAGGGACCGGCCATGACGAAAGGTGGGAGGGCAGACGCAAGCTCAAGAACCTGGATCGAGTAGTCGACCAAGCAGTAACTTGGGTTGCCAGAGGTCATGCTAATGGCATAAGACAGCTGCGGCAAGCGGAGTGTCGCCCGATTTGCGTTACGGGGGCTGGAAAGTGGCCACCCAAGCCTTGTAAGACCCAAGCCTCGAGATGAAAAATGCCAGCTCCACCACAACTCATTTGCCATCTAGCAACCACCATAGATTATGCGTTTGAAGCTCACCATCGCCTACGACGGGCGCCCGTACACCGGTTGGCAATCGCAACCTGGCGGCGCCACCGTGCAGGACCACTTGCAGCGGGCCTTGGGGGAAATCGCCAAGCAAGCGGTAGCTATCCACGGCTCCGGGCGCACTGATACCGGAGTTCATGCGCTGGGCCAGGTTGCCCACTTTGAGGTGCCTCAGCCGACGACCATGAGTCCAACCAACTGGTTGCGAGCACTCAACTCCAAACTTCCCGCCACTATCCGCATCATGGCCTGCGAGGCTGCGCCAGCAGACTTTCACGCCCGCTTCTCGGCGATCGGTAAAATCTATCACTACGACATTTGCACCGCCCCGGTGCTGCCGCCACATCAGGCCGGCTTGGTCTGGCACCTGCCGCAGCGGCTCAATGCGGATTTGCTCGCGCTCGCGCTAACTCTGGTGTGCGGCAAGCACGACTTTCATGCCTTTGCCGCCTACCGTGGCGATGAAACCGCGGCGATGGACTATCAGCGGCACCTCCATGCAGCCGACCTTGAGGCGCTGGCCGACGGATATCGCCTCACCTATGTCGGTGACGGCTTCCTCTATAAAATGGTGCGTCTGCTTACCGGGGCCGTAGTCAAGGTGGCCCTAGCCAAACTGGCACCAAGCACGCTGAGCGCCCTGCTCGATCAAGCGCCGGGCTTGCCCCATGGCAAGTCACCGCACTGCGCGCCGGCTGTCGGGCTGTATCTCCAGCAAGTGCTCTATGCGGACTGCGACGCCATCCGTGGGTCCTTTCACACTCTATCCACATCAGCAAAGACATGATCATAAGTGGTGACGGAGGTGCACGCGCAATAACAACTGTCGCAAGGCGTCTGAGATGCATCGTCGCGGCGGTCTGTGAGCGCCGATGTGAATGAGCGGCATTGACGATTCATGGGCATCAGCGGTCATAGACAGGCCGCTACAATGCGATAGATATGCTTGCGCGGGTTCCTTGCCTTGCAAAAACGAGCGGGTACAGACATCCTCGCGGGGTGACAGTACAAGGACTAATTTTTGATTTGGACGGAACCTTGGTGGACTCGTTGCCGGGCATTGCCGCCTCGCTGAACCGGGCCCTCGCCAGCTTGAGTTTGCCACCGCATGGATTGCACACGATCCGCGGATTCATCGGCAATGGCGCGCGGGTCCTTGTTTCGCGCGCCGCACCACCGGGATCGGATGAGCCGCTGCTAGCCGCGCTGGAGCAGGCATTCAAGGCGGATTACGATCTAACGTGGCCGCAGGGCACGCTGGTCTATCCGGGGGTGGCCGGCTTGCTGGCTGAACTCCAGAAACGGGGAACGGCGCTGGCCGTCCTGTCCAATAAGCCGCACGCGTTCACCACCGCAATGGTCGGCGGAATGTTCCCGGCGGTGGCGTTTGCCGCCGTGTTAGGCCAGCGGGCGGGCATTCCGCACAAGCCCGATCCGGCGGGAGCCAATGAAATTGCCGCCATACTGGGTTTACCGGCGCAGGGGCTAACACTCATCGGGGATTCCACGATGGACATTGAGACAGCCCGCCGCGCGGGCATGCAGACGGTGGCGGTGAGTTGGGGCTATCACGACCGCGAGGCCCTGGAAGCGGTCATGCCCGACGCACTCATCGACACTCCTGATGAGTTGTTTGTGTTACTCCAATAAGGCGGCCAGAGCCTCTGGCGTTGTTGAAAAGCCAAAGATGTTGTCGTTAAATCAAATTCTGCGTCTTGAAGTCTTGGGTCTGTGGCACTGCCTCGATGGCATCACTCATCCTTAAGCTCGCCGCCATAGAAGCTTTTGATATATCCGTACTCGACGAGCGTGTCCTGCCAGGCGGAGAGCGCATCAGGATTGCTGAAAATGCGGGAAGCCATCGCGAGCCATTCCTCGGCCTTAATAAGGTTCTTGTCGTCGTAGGCGATGGCCGCATGAGCGAAGTAATAATACGGCGAATCGTCATCCATCCCATACTTTTTGGCGAGGGCGAGGGCTTCGTCTTTGAGGCCGAGTTTCTTTTTGCAGAGAAGGATTTTGAATTCTGCGAGTCGGTAGAGGGAAAGATCACCCTTGGACAGAGACTGCAAGATTTTACCAAACAGGTCATGGGCCTCCTGCCATTTTTTAGTGACGAAGAGGACTTCTGCGATATTAAAGTTGATGCTGGGATTCTCTGGGGAGAGCAGCAGGGCCTTGTTGAAGGCCGCCGCTGCCTTGTCGAAGCTGCGGAGTTCAACATAGCATGCGCCGCGCAAGTTGAGGCTTTCCGGGCTGTCGGGGAACACGGCATCGGTCTTGTCGAGGGCATCAAAAGTTTCGAAGACGCGTTTTTGCTGGAACAGGCGTTGGGACTCGCCGAGTTGTTTGGCAAATTCCTTGCGGCGTTCTTCCGGCAGATTGAGGAACGCCTGCTGGTTGGCGAGCAGCGGCTTGTTGGCGGCGGTCGGCGCGGCAGGTTTGGCGGGTTTGGCAGCGGGAGAGACCGGTTCGGCTTGGGCGCACACCGGGAGCAAGGCCAGCAGGAAGGGTAAGATGCGGATGGTATTCATGGCTGAATGAGACTTCGTGGCAAACTAGGCGGAAAGCGGCGGCACGGCAAGCCGACAATTGGCGCAATTCGGGGAATTTATCTGCTGTAGGGTGGCATTGCTGAGAGTTTTGCATTTCACTTGGCGGCGGACAGGTGTTGTCTGCGTGTGTTCATGAAAATCGGTCTAGCTCAAATCAATGCAGTAGTTGGGGATTTCCCAGCCAACGTGAAGCGCATTCTCGCCGCCTACCGCGAATGTCTGGATGGCGGCGCCGAGTTGGTGGTCACCCCGGAACTGGCACTCGTCGGCTATCCACCGCGCGATTTGGTCTTCAAATCCCACTTTGTCCCGCGCTGCCTGCAGGCCCTCGATTACTTGGCAGGAGAAATTGGCGAGGTGCCGTTGGTCGTCGGTTACATCGACGTGCATCACCCGGCCCGCCCCGGCAAGCCGTTTCGCAACGCCGCGGCCTGGCTGGAGCAGGGGGCTATCCGCCAACGAATTTGGAAAACCCTGTTGCCCACTTACGATGTGTTCGACGAGCGGCGCTACTTCGAGCCCGGCGAAACCTGTGAACCGCTGCGCTGGAATGGTTGGCGCATCGGCGTAACCATTTGCGAGGACATTTGGACCGATGAGTCACTCCAGCGGCCATTCTACGACCGCGATCCTGTGGCGGAATTGAGCACTCTGGGCATCGACCTGTTGCTCAATCTGAGCGCCTCGCCGTTTCACCTCGGCAAGCCGTTGCAGCGCCAGGCATTGATCAGCGGAGTGGCCCGCGCGGCCAAGGTGCCGGTGGTTTACTGCAACGCGGTGGGTGGCAATGACCAACTCGTGTTCGACGGTCACTCGCTGGTGGCCGATGCCGCCGGGCACATCCGCGCGCAATTGCCGGGCTTTGTCGAAACCTGCCTAGTGATTGATCCGTTCAATACAGCTACCGCCGCCCAGATCGAGGCAGAAGCGGACCCCGCCCAGCTCTATCAGGCGCTGGTGCTCGGGCTGCGCGACTACGTCACCAAGTGCGGATTTTCCAGTGTTTGTCTCGGCCTGAGTGGCGGGATCGATTCCGCGCTCACCGCAGTCATCGCGGCTGATGCGCTCGGTCCGCAAGCCGTCCACGGGTTGACCATGCCCAGCGGGTATTCATCGGCGGGCAGCGTGGAGGATTCGTTAGCCCTGGCCCACAACCTGGGCATTGGCTGCGACGTAGTGCCCATCGGCGACGCCTTCGAGGCGGTCAAGGCGGCGATGCAAGCAGTGTTTGCCGGCAAGCCCGAGGATGTCACTGAGGAAAATATGCAGGCCCGCATCCGTGGCTTGCTGCTGATGGCTCTATCTAACAAAGAGGGTCGACTCTTGCTCACCACCGGCAACAAGAGCGAATTGGCGGTCGGCTACTGCACGATTTACGGCGACATGTGCGGGGGTTTGGCGGTCATTTCCGACCTGCCGAAAGTGCGGGTCTATGAAGTGGCCCGCTGGCTCAACCGCGAGCGTGAAGTCATTCCCTGGAGCACGATCGACAAGCCGCCGAGTGCCGAACTGCGGCCCGATCAGAAGGATCAGGACACGTTGCCGCCCTACGAGACACTGGATGCCATCCTCGAGCTTTACGTCGAGCAGCACCTTTCCGCTGATGAAATCATTGGCCGCGGCTTTGAGGAAAACACCGTGCGCTGGATCCAACGTCGCGTCGATCTCAATGAATGGAAACGCCAGCAGGCCGCCCCCGGGCTGCGCGTTACGTCCAAGGCGTTTGGGATTGGCCGGCGCATGCCCATCGTGCAGCGTTTCGGCGGGTGAACCCAACAAGATTTTTTTTGATTTTGCTGGGCTGGGTATGATGGCATAACCCTCGCGAGCGCAGCTGGCATGCCCGCCATGTTTGCTCCCACCTGAAAAAATCCCTCTCGCCGCAGATTAATCAACCGCAGCATCCGCCACCACAATCCCTGTTGCATGAGTACTCCCGACGAGCCACACCCCAAGCGCTGGCGCTGGCGCCTCGAATGGTTGTGCCAAACTGCACTGGAAAAACTTATCGGCTGGCTGCCGGGACCGCTGGTGTTCCATCTGGGTGCACTGCTAGGCCGACTGGCCTGGCACTTCCTGCCGCAACGCCGCAAGACGGTGCTGCGCAATTTGCGCATCGCCTTTTGTGGTGAGCATGACCTGCCGACTTTGCGGCGGATGGCGCGGGACACGTTTCAACGCACCGGGGCCAATCTATTTTCCGCGGCGCGCACCGCCCGCCTAGCCCCTGCCCAGCTCGGCAGCGTGATCCACATCGAAAACCTCGAACTCTTGGAACAGGCGCTCGCCGGTGGCAAAGGCGTGGTGCTTTTGCTCTCGCACATGGGCAATTGGGAATTGCTCAGCCGCCTTGTCCACCTATTTCCACCGGGTACCCGCACCGGCGCGTTCTATCGGCCACTCAATAATCCCTTGCTAGATGCGGTCGTGCTCCAGCGCCGCCAAGCCGACGGCACCCGCATGTTTTCCAAACGCGACAGTCCGCATCTGGTCGCCGGCTTTTTGCGTGACGGGGGGGTTGTCGGCATTTTAGCGGACCAGCGAGTGGGGGTTGCCGGGGAGGTGGTGAGGTTTTTCGGGCGCCTGACGCGGGCCAGTCCGCTGCCGTGCTTGTTGGCGCGGCGTGCGAAGAGTTCGGTGCTGGCATTGTCTCTAACCACGGTAGCGGCGGGCCGCTGGAGTGCTCGGTTTGTGGCCATGGGAGACTCGAAGACCACCGATGGCTGCATGATGACGCTCGAACAGGCGATGCAGCGCGGGCCTTTAGACGTGTTTTGGCTGCAAGAACGCTGGAAAGTCTATATCGAGCAGGGTTTCACCATCGGCGATTGGCTCGGTCCCCAAACGCTTGGCAGCGGCAAGCCACACCGCGCCTTGGTCTGGCTGACCGATGCGCCGCCGGGGTGGTGTTTACCCGAGACGTGGCTGCATCCGCAGGTGATATATGAAGCTGTGTTAGAGCCGGGACAGACCCTGCCCGCGTGGCTGCCCCAGGCGACTCGCGTCCACACCGCCCCGCGTGGGGCGGCACGCGGCACGCTGCGCAAACTCATCGCCGCGATGGATTTGGCGGCGGTCTTGCCGATCGATTACCTCATCGCCAGTGGCACCCCGCAAGAGTTGGCGCAGGCCTGCCGCAGCGAATGCATCCCGCTGGTGTCCCTAACACCCTAACGTTAATCCATTCTATTCGTGTTTCATCCAACCGACATGCCAGATCCAATCTCAAATGGCGGGAAGCCGCCGCCGGTCCCGGTCCCTGCTAGCAATATCTTGGTCATCAAGTTGGGGGCCCTCGGCGACATTATCCTGGCGATGGAAGCATTCCAGGCCATCCGCAAGCATCATTCTAACGACACAATCACCTTGCTGACCCGCAGCCCGTTCGTTTCACTAACGGAAAAGATGCCGTGGTTCGATGTGATTTGGGCCGATCCCGCGCCCAAGCTCTTGCAAGTGCCCAAATGGCTGGCCTTTCGCCGCCAACTGCGCAGCGGATATTTCAGCCGCGTCTACGACCTTCAGTGCAACGATCGGGCCGAATTCTACTTTAAACTGTTAGGCCCGGGCCGTCCCGAATGGTGTGGGGTGGCGCGGGGGTGTTCTCACCCGCGGCCGGATTTCGGCGGGGCCAACCTGCCGGTCACCGAGCGTTTGTTGCGGCTCATCGCGGCGGCGGGGGTGCCGCGCACTGGTGCGGCCGACCTCTCGTGGCTGGACGGAGATGTATCTAACTACAAGTTGCCAGCCCGCTATGTGCTGTTGGTCCCCGGCTGCGCCCCGCAGCATCCCTACAAGCGCTGGCCCGCCCAGCATTTCGCCGGTTTGGTGGAAAAACTCGCCGCCCGCGGGATCACCGCAGTAGCTATCGGGACCGCCGTGGACAACGACGCCATCAGTGAAATCCAAGCCCTGGCCCCTGGCCTGATCAATCTGGCTGGCCGCACCGAGCTCGGGCAAGTGGCCGCGCTGGCACGCCGCGCCATCGCGGTGGTTGGCAATGATACCGGCCCGATACACGTCACCGCCATGGTCGGCGCGCCTACCTTGGTCTTGATGTCGCGGGTCACCGATCCGGTGCGCATGTTGCCGCGCGGCCCGGAGGTTAGCTGGTTGAAACGCCACGCACTTGCCGATCTAACATGCGAAGAGGTTTTCGCCGCTATCCCAGCCCGTATCTAGCAATCTATCCGCATGCACCCAGCCGCTTTGATTTTCGACCGCGACGGCACTCTCATCGAGCATGTGCCGTACCTGAGCGACCCGACGCAAGTGCGGTTGCTGCCAGGGGTGACCGCGGCACTGCGAGTGGCGGTGGCGGCCGGGGCCCGCTTGTTTTTGCACAGCAATCAATCGGGCGTTGGTCGCGGGCTCTTTGATCTGGCGGCGGTGGATGCCTGCAACCAGCGGCTCATCGAGTTATTGGATCTGGGACCGCGGCCGTTCGAGCGCATTTGCATTGCCCCGGAAGCGCCGGATGCACCCTCGCTCTATCGCAAGCCCTCGCCGTTGTTTGGGCTAGAGGTCATGCGCGAGTTTACACTGCAACCAGATGCCGTTTGTTACCTCGGAGATCGCGGCAGCGACCTCGCCACCGCCCTGGCCGCCGGTACCCGCGGCGTGGGCATTGCCAGCGGCTTGGACGACCTGCGTGCCGAACTGCAGGCGCTCGGACTCACCGCTGCGTTCCCGGTTTTTGATTCCCTTGGCGCAGCTATCGAGTACCTTTTCCCCCAGCCATGAGCCACTCCGACCCGCTGTCCCGAATTTATTTGTTAGAAAAAATCCTCGCCCTGCGGGCCCGGGCAGCGGCGGATGGCCGCCGGGTGGTTCTCACCAACGGCTGCTTTGACCTGTTGCACCGCGGCCATCTAACCTATCTGCAGCAATCCGCCGCACTTGGCGACTTGCTCATCGTCGCGGTCAACAGCGACGCCTCAGTGCGCGCACTCAAAGGCGAAGGCCGCCCCCTCAATAACGAGCAGGACCGCGCCTTCGCCCTAGCCTGCCTGCGCAGTGTCGATGCTACCGTCATTTTCCCCGGCCCCCGTCTCGCCGACGAAATCACCGCGCTCAAGCCCGACATTTATACCAAGGCCGGCGATTACTCACTGGATACCATCGACGCTTCGGAACGCTCCGCGCTGCTAGCCACCGGCGCGGAGATTCGTTTCCTGCCGTTTGTGGCCGGCCATTCCACCACCTCCCACCTCCAGCGCCTCGGGGTCAGTCCCGCTTTTCGAGCATGACTTTGCCGCCAGGGGGTCCGCGAATGCTTGAAAAGCGGGACTGACCCCGAGGGGTGTTGCTAGCTCCCGTCGCCCAGCCAAAATGTGTCTTGCGCCGGGATGGCTCCGCTTTTAGTTAGAGCAAATCCATTGGCGGAGAGGTGGTTTAGGCAATGATAGACATCCTCGGCATCGGCAGCGAGCTTGGCGGCGATGGGCTCGGCCGCCTGGGGTGTGGCGCTGAGTTGGCGGCGCACGTCGGCTAGCAGGGATAGGAAAATGCCCGCGGCCTTCTTACCGGCTTCCACGCCGGGTTGGTGATAGGCGTTGATATTAACCAGCGAGGCGTAGAACGACACCGCCCGCTCGAACAAGGCGATGAGCAGACCGAGGTGGAACGGGGTGACTTGCGGGATGGATAGGGTGAGGGATTGGCGCTTGCTGTCGTGGAGCGCCTTGCGGGTGCCGCGGAAAAACCCCTGCAGGTAATCGCCACTGGTGAAGCCGGGCTCCACTTCCATACTGGCGGCACCGCGGCCTGCGCGCACCTCGATGAAGGTGACGAAGAAATTGTTCACGCCGTCGCGCAATTGTTGGACGTAGGCATGTTGGTCGGTGGAGCCCTTGTTGCCATAGACGGCGATGCCCTGATTGACCAGTTTGCCATCGAGATCGAGTTGCTTGCCTAACGACTCCATCACGAGTTGTTGAAGGTATTTGGAAAACAACACCAGCGCATCCTTGTAGGGCAGCACCACCATGTCTTTGGCCCCGCACCCGGCCCCGGCATGGTGCCAGGCGAGCGCCAAGCGCATGGCGGCATTGGTGGCCACCTCCGGCTTGCGGGTTTGCGTGTCCATCGCTGCGGCACCGGCGAGTAAGGCGTCGATATCGATGCCTAACAAGGCGGCCGGCACCAGGCCGACGGTTGAGAGCACCGAGGTGCGTCCGCCGACCCAGTCTTCCATCGGAAACCTAGCGATAAAGTGTTGAGCGGTGGCGAAGCGGTCAAGCTGCGAACCGCAGCCAGTGACGGCCACGGCGTGGCGGCCGAAATCCAGACCGGCGGCGGTGTAGGCCGCCTGAGCTTCGAGCATACCATTGCGGGTTTCCGGGGTGCCACCGGATTTGGAAATGACTAGCACGAGGGTTTTTTCGAGTCCGGTTTTGGCCAGGCGGGCGAGCACCGCGTCAATGCCTGCGGGATCTGTGTTGTCGAAAAAATATAGTGGCAACTGCGCCTGTTGGCCCAACGCCTCGGCTAGCAATTGTGGCCCGAGCGCGGAGCCGCCGATGCCAATGAGCAGCACCTGTGCAAACGCGTTGCCCGAGGGGGCGACAATCGAGCCCGATAGAACAGCTCTGGCAAAGTCTTTGAGCGCCGCCAGCGGTTCGCTGATGGCGGCCTGGAGCTGAGGAGTGGGTGCCAGAGTACTGTTGCGCAACCAGTAATGGCCGACCATGCGGCCCTCATCAGGATTGGCGATGGCACCGGCTTCAAGTGCCGCCATATCTGCAAACGCTTTGGCGATGCGCGGAGCGAGCTCTGGGGGCGGACTGTCCGCCATCTCCATGAGCGATAGATCTAGCGAAAATCCGAGTTGCGGGTAGCGCAGAAGCTGCTGGTTATAGGTTTGCCAGGACATAATTTTCTGTTAGTAAGTGAGGATTGAGTGGACTGGATAGGGGGAGAGTTTGGCGCGGCCATTGAGGAACGACAGCTCGATGAGGACCGATATGCCGAGCACTTTGGCACCGAGTTCGTCGAGCAGTTTTGCAGCGGCTGCGGCGGTTCCGCCGGTGGCGAGCAGATCGTCGACCAGCAGCACTGTTTCGCCGGGTTTGACCGCGTCCTGATGGATTTCGACAACCGCCTCGCCGTATTCCAGGGCGTAGGCGGCCTGGCGGGTTTTCCACGGCAGCTTGCCCTGTTTGCGCACCGGTACAAACCCGACACCCAAGCGATCGGCCACGGCACTGGCAAAGATGAAGCCGCGAGCGTCGATGCCCGCCACTTTGTCGATGCGCGTGCCACCGCACGTTTCACACAGCAGGCTGATGGCTCTGGCAAACAATGCGCCGTCGGCTAACAGCGGAGTGATATCCTTGAACACGATCCCGGGTTTAGGGAAATCTACAACATCTCGAATGGCGGCGCGGAGGGAGTCGGGCATGGCTGGGGCAGTATGGGGAACGTTATGATTCAGGTCAACAGGGCTTCTCAATTTGGATTTTTTAAGCGCAGAAGGACGCAACCGAGCCCAGCGAGATGGACGAACCCTTGACTCTGAGAGCGGGTCAAATCCATGCAGATGCGAAGAGAAGAAGCGATTATTGAGTTGTAGGCAGGCAGAAAAAACTAAATTTCACCTCTGATTCCATCTTTATCCGCGTCCACTTGTCCCGGCATAGTGCAGCGACGCCGGATCTGCGTCCATCTGCGGTTTGATTTCTGAAATCTTCAATGAATGATACCTGATGTGTCACCAGCCGCCACGGATCAGGGGCGAGAGGCTGGTTAACCATGCTGCCAAATCTGTGGCTGCTGGGGGGCGGCATTCTGTCGGGGTGCAGCAGATGCCAGCTGAACTCGAGTTTGTAGCCGACCCACGAGCCGCTGGCACCGCAATCCTGCATCCACTTTGGCGCACGGCAATTGGCCTGCAATGTGTAAGCTACCAAGCGCTCCACGCCTGCGCGCAAGGCGGTGAGCCAGATGACTGCCAGCAACAAGGTGCCGATGCCGCGGCACTGGTCGGCGTCTAGCGCCCATTGGGTTAGATCAAGCCTTGCTCGCGGAGTTGCTCGGCTACCTCGTCGTGATCGGGCAAGCCGTCGCCGCCGTCGCGAATGTGCTGGATTTTTCGGCGCACCCCGTAGCGGCTGCGCGGTCCGGTGACCAAAGCGGCCACGCCATCGACCACGAACGGCAGAATGGCCAGGAAGCCGAGCGCGCCAAGGCCGATGCCGACGCCGCGGCGGGCGTTGCGGTGCATTAAATCACCGAGTAAAAGGCCGGCGGCAGTGCCCAGCAAGGCGGGGGCAGCCAAGGCGCTCACTTCAATCCATTGAGGGGTCGGGTCCAAATGGTCATCTTCCATGGCGCTCTTATAGCCACTCTCCGGCCCACCGACAACCCCGGAAAACAAAATTGCGTAGGATTCGCGCTTTTCGGCGCAATTTTTCCCGCTATGCTCAAGCCTGTCATGGCTATTTTAGAAAACACCTATGCACTCATTCTCGCTGGCGGATCCGGCACCCGTTTCTGGCCGTTGAGCCGCAACGCCCGCCCCAAGCAGTTACTCGATTTATTCGGCGATGGCACCCTGCTGGAGCAAACGATCCGCCGCCTCGACGGGCTGGTGCTGCCCGAAAACATCCTGATTCTAACCAACGCCTTGCAGGAATCCGCCGTGCGCGAGGTCGCACACATGCTGCCAGGCGCCAATATTGTGGCTGAACCAGCCAAACGCGACACCGCCCCGGCAGTGGCCCTGGGCATCGGTCTGATCGCGGCCCGCAACCCGCAGGCCGTGATGATGGTGTTGCCCTCGGACCAACTGATTCGCAACACCGCTGCCTATCAAGCGGTGATGCGCGACGCCCTCGCCACCGCACAGCACTCCGACGGTCTAGTGACTATCGGCATCCGCCCGACTTGGGCCTGCCCGGCGTATGGCTACATCGAGCGCGGTGAAGCGGCCGTCATTCCCGGGCTCAGCGGCAGTCATCCGCCATGTGAAGTGAAGCGCTTCCGCGAAAAGCCCGATGCCGAACTCGCCGCGCAATTCCTTGCCACCGGCGGCTTTACTTGGAACGCAGGCATGTTTGTGTGGGCGCTGCCCACCGTCATCCAACAACTCAGTCGCCACGCGCCCGAGCTCGCGGGTTTCGTCGCCGAGTTGAGCGCCGCCACCGACATTCCCGCGACCATCGCCGCGCAATTTCCCAAGCTCACGCCCATTTCCATCGACTACGCCCTGATGGAAAAAGCCGCGCGGGTGCTCAACATCGAAGCGGACTTCGATTGGGATGACGTCGGTTCCTGGCTGTCGATCGCCAAGTATCTGGAACCCACGGCGATTGAAAACCGTGCGAACGAAGCGTTCACCCAACTCGATTCCGACAATAACATCATCTTCAATGCCCGCCCCGGCACCCGCATCGCGCTGCTCGGCGTGAATGATCTGATCGTCGTGCAGACGGCCGACGCCTTGCTCATCGCTAACCGCCATGAGGCCGATGCGATCAAGAAACTCACCGATCTGCTCCCGCCGGAGTTATTATAGCCATAGATGGAAAAAACAGAACCACAGATTACACAGATTGAACAGATAATGAATGAGTTATGAATTATATGGTAGGCACCTTTAGGTTGAGTCGAAGAGAAACTAGATTGGGCCTTATTTTCCGTGTAATCCTCTTCAATCCGTGAAATCTGTGGTAAAAAACGCCACTGCACCCGTTTCCATTTTCCTTTTTAGGATACCCGACCTTTGCAAAATTCTACTTCCATCCATCCGGCATTGGGTATCGATCATGGTGATGCACGCATCGGCATAGCCGCCACCGATGAATGTGGGATTCTCGCCTATCCGGTGGAAACGATAGATTGCGCGGCCCGCGATGCCATCGCACGCATCGGTGAGTTGGCAGAAAACCGAGGTGCCCGCACGCTGGTGTTAGGCATGCCCTTCCGCCTGGACGGCAGTGAAGGCAGTGCCGCTGCCAAGGTGCGCGCCTTCGCCGAGCAGATCCATCTGCGCCTGCCTAACATCCCGCTGGTATTCGTCGATGAAACCCTCACCACCACCAGCGCCGCCGCCAAGCTCCAGCAAGCTGGCCGCAAGGCCCGCAGCCACAAAGCCATCATCGACCAAGCCGCCGCCGTCGAGATCCTCAACCTGTGGATGGAAGAGAGAGGCCTCTAGCGAGGCGGGGCCTCAGACCCAAGACGAAGAGAATTGATGATTGCCGATTGATGATTGATGATTTGTGATGTGAGCTTGGACACGAGCGCCAAACAAGCTCACTTCAAAAATCATCAATCAACAATCAATTCGGAGATGGCGGCACTTCAAAAACTTGACTCATTCGCAACATCTTTGGCTCTTCAAGGACTCTAGCGCGGCGGCAGGTGCCAGGGTGGGTTTTTCTCCAAATTCTCTTTCACGAAGTCCTTCAGATATGAGTCTGGCAAGGCTTCGGCCGCGTTTTTGAACACCGAAGGCGGGACCACGGCCATCTGCAATTGCAGGGCGGCGAAGAAAATGCAGGCGGCAGCGAGGATGCGCCAGGCGGCAAGTGGTTGGGACTCGACCCGGTGGCCACCCGCGTGATCCCACAGGGCATTGCCGAGGCGCTTGGCCGTGAAATAACTCAGCGTCTGACAAAACAACGCCAGCAAACTCCAGCCCAGGCCAATGCCGCCACCCAGGATGCGGAACGAGCGCAAGGTGGCGGATCTGAGGCTGAGGTGGGTGCCATTGGTATTGACCACGCGCAGTCCGAACAGCCACTTGCCGGGCGTGGTGGCGAAGCGGTGGATGAGGATGGATTCCGCGATGAACCACGGCACGAGTTGCCCCGCCATGATCCAGAGGTTACTGAAAACGGCATCAATATTGCGCTCGGTGATCCACATGCACAGCCACCAAGCTGCGATATAGATATGGATATCGAGCCAGCGCGCCCAAAATCGCCGTCCTAACACCGGCGAGGTGGTCGGCGGCGGTGGGGAGACACCTGCCGCAGCGAGTAGCGCGGCATCTTCTTCGTCGTCGGTTGGGCCGGCATCCAGGTCGCCTAACTGAACCCAGTTCATATCATCCTTGAAGATGGCCATTTCGCACAGCGGGCGCCAGGCGTCCAAACCCTCGTGCCAAGCGTGGGTGCCGCTGGCCAGTTCGCCGGCTTGAAGCCTGCGGCGAGCCTCGTAATCATGAATGGGGCCGATTTTTTCGCCGTTGCGGATGATCCAGATGTCCATGGTTCAGAGGTTGCGGAGGGATTTGGCTGCATCCGAGCGAGCGGCGAAAAACGCCGGCACCAAGGCGGCTAGTGAGCACAGGATGAAGGCCATCACCGCGATGACCGCCTGCTCTAGCGGATTATTGAATGCCGGAAGCTTGCCAAAACCGGTGAAAGAAGCTGAAAACGGATCGAAGCCCAGCGCGCGGGCCGCGCCCTGAATTTCCCCGCGAAACAAGATGACCAGGCGACCGAGGGCCACACCGAGCAGCGCGCCGAGCACGCCGAGAATCATCCCTTGATAGAGGAAGACCCGCACGATTTGGCCGGGGGCGGCACCGAGAGCTTTCATCACGCCGATTTCCCGGCGTTTCTGGATGGTAACGGTGAACATGACGGCCATCATCGAAAAGGCTGAAACCAACACGATGAATGAGAGCGCGAAATACATCATGACCCGCTGCTGGTTGATCAGCGCGAAGAACGCCTGGTACTGCTCGCCCCAGGTGAGCAGCGACCAGTCGGGTCCGAGGGATACGCGTGCCGCGGCGGCCACCGGCTCGGCGAGATACGGGTCGTCCAGGCGCAAGGCGATCCCTTGCACCGCATCCTCCAGACCAGCTAGGTTCTGGGCCAGCGGCAGCGGCATGAACACATCGGGCGTGATGGCCATTTGCGACGCTTGATAGACCCCGCTGACCTCGGCCTCTTTGGGCAGCACAATGCTCTTGAGGCCTTTGAGAATATCGCCGTCCATTTTTTCGGCATCGCTCGAATTGAGTGCGGCAACGGCTTTTTCGATGCTAGCTTTATCATCGGCCTTAAAATGATAGGCCGGGTCATTCAGCGCCGGGTCCATGGCCACGAGGATGGTGTTGAGCCACGCTTGCTCCGGCTTGCGGATGTTGGCCGAGTAAATCCGATAGAGCGGCTCGTAGATGCCGGACTCAAGCACCTTGGCCGGTATGGAAAACCCGTCCTTTTCTGGATGCCAAGCGGCGGCTAGCATGGCCGTGGCTTTTTTCCAGATGGTGGCGTAGGCCTCGCGCACGGGCGGGTTTTCCGTCGCTTTGTACGCTCGCATGACTTCCTCGAAATTGCGGGTCGAGTAGAGGCGGAGTTTGTCGCCGACGCTGATGCCGAATTGCTCCGCCAGCAGCGATGACACAACCACCCGGTCGTCAATCCCGAGATCCGCGGTGGAGCTGGGATACTTGGCTAAATCGAGCATTTTGGCCAGTCCGGCGACCTGTGCGGGGTCCGTGGTGTCGATTCCATGAAACAGCACCGGGCGCTGCCGCGACCCGACATCCACGATCACGTTGTCCGAAATGAAGGCGCTGGCGGCCTGCACGTGGGGCAGCGTCTTGGCCTTGGCGGCGGCTTCCCGCCAATCGACCATCGGGCTGCCGTCGGCTATTCCACCCGCTTGGTAACGCAGCAGAATGTGTGGCGTGAAGCCGAGCAGGCGGCCTTTTACATCCCGCTCCAAGCCAGCGTAGACAGCCATCACCACGACCAGCACGAGCACGCCGAGCATCACCCCGATCAGTGAGATCAGGGTGAACGACGACAGCATGGCGCGGCGGGGATTGAGGTAGCGCCGGGCTAGAAGAAAACTGAAGGAACGACGTTTGATGCCTCTCCCTAGCCTCAGCCGCCCCATCGGGCAAGCTCAACCCGGCCCAAACCTGAAATTCGCCGGAAGCTCCGGAGCGCGTCAGCATTGTGCCACTAGCTCAAGCCAGCTTGCAGACGAGTGTCTTCTGGCCAAGCCGATGGGGTCGGTCCCGCTTTTCGAGCATTCGTGCCCACTTCCATAACGTCACGCTCGAAAAGCGGGACCGACCCCATCGGAATCAGTGATCGCCCTCCTAGCAAATGCGCAAACAGCCCCCGCTAAGGCGCCAGAGAAATAGACCTGACCGATCCGGAAGCCGTTTGATCCGGCAGGAGGCACAGACCACAAAGAAGTGCGGAAGTATTAATAACGCATCTAACAAACGTTACCATGCGATGACCCCATCGAGGATCTGCCGCTGCATGGCCAATGCGTTAGAGATGCTGTCGCAATCGCCAGCGCGACTCCGCTTCGGCTCAATCAGGCGGGTGGCGACTAGAGCCTGGGGTCAGTCCCGCTTTTCGAACATTCGGGCCCCGCTTTCACTACACCATGCTCGAAAAGCGGGACCGACCCCATTGGACCTCTTGAGTGCGGTGGCTCGCCACCGCTTGGGGC
>Ga0114962_10000154_pt1 | contig 59134 bp, 52 predicted proteins | sample C_130820_MF_Meta_FD_87017 | JGI IMG/M metagenome (GOLD analysis project Ga0114962, IMG submission 87017) | Freshwater microbial communities from Lake Croche, Canada to study carbon cycling - C_130820_MF_MetaG | ecosystem: Environmental > Aquatic > Freshwater > Lake | place: Lake Croche, Canada... | reverse complement strand
GGAAGCATTTTTTCATCCTCATAGCTAAATTGTTTGTCCCAGTTTAATGAGAACAACTCTCTATTTTTTGGACGATCACTCGCTTCATAGTCTACCATCTCTTTAGAACTTTCGTCGAAATAACGTTCTTTATAGTTGATATATTCACCAGATATTTCATCTTCTATTAAATCCGTGTTTGCATAAATCAATTCACGAGCAATAGAATCACGAACGTGATCACAAAACTGACGATACTCGTTGTTTGTGATTTCTGTTTGATCCATATAGAATGCTTGAACCGATGCTGTTTTCTTACGTGAATTGTGTAAAAAAGGTACATCTTGATCATCATCTCCCATATTGAAGGCTCCACCTTTAACATAGACCATTCCTAACGGAAGCTCCGGTTGATACGTTGGTCGTCCCAAAACTCCAGTTAAGTGACCAGTTCTTGTACTACATGCTGAAAGTACAATACTTAAAAGACCTAAAAAAACTACTTTATTCATTTTACTTTGTTTTAAATTCCGGACATCATTTAACAATCTACAGGATCAAATGCGTTTATGATATAACGGAATTACTTATAAATGGTTACAAAAATCTATATTTTTTTTTTAATTTACAACCACCTTGGATGTTTTGATTTCTCCGACGGTGGTATTGGGGCAATATATCTATATCTAATTACAATTTCATGCGTACCATTTGAAGCACTCAAAATACTGTTTGCATTTAGGTCAAATGAGTAGCCAAGTGTGATGTTTTTTAGTGGATAAAATCCAGCCATCATACAATAAGTGTTTGTTGTTCTGACAGTTAAACCTGCATAAAAAATATTTGCTTGCGTATAGCGAACATTAATATCTCCAACATGTTTTATCAAATCACTCATCACTAAAAACTGAAATTCTATGTCTTTTTTAGGCCCTAAAATATTTGCTAAACGATGTCCCGCATTTAAAAAATAATGTCTTTCATAGGTGAAATTAGATGCATGAATGGTCGGTTTATTTAAATGTGCGCTCGATAAGCCTACATAATAACCTTTAAAACTTTTATAATAAAGACCAAAATTACCGTCGATATTATTTCCTGAACTTGCAACAGGAAGAGAAGCATCTACAGCTGAAGTTGGCGGAATCCAATTAGGGTCTAATCCAAAATTCAATAAACCAATACCAATACCTGCATGTAAAACCCCTACTTCTCCAATTTGAAAAGGATACGAATAATTTAACAGCAAACGATTTTGGCGAATCGGACCAATAGCATCATGATAAAAAGATATACCAGCACCACCTACAGCATTTTTATTTAAGTTCATTTCACAATTGAAAATAGCAGTATTTGGTGCCCCTGCAACTTTATCCCATTGATTACGATAAATCATAGCAGATGAAACGCCTTCATCTACTCCAGTTATAGCTGGATTAATTCGTAGTTTATCAAACATAAAATGTGTCATTAATATATCTTGTTGCGCAAACAAAGTCTGAGCAAAAGAAGCTATCAATAAACAAAAAAGAAGATTTTTAATCATCTTGTAATTTTATATTTTTCAAGTTGTTAATCTAAAAACAAAGCACTAAAATCCTGAATTTAGGTTGCTAAAGTACGCAAAAAATGTTGAAAAATCAAAGTTGGCGCCAAAAAAGTGTAGTTTTCAACAATGATTTGTTACTTTTTGAAAAATAAAAAATACTAATTCAATACATTTAGCGTAATCCAACTAATCTAAAGAATATTATTTTAATTTTTGAAATGTTCTCCACCAAAGGTCAGGAATTTCATTTTTTAAAGCCAACGCATAGTCTTCTTCATTACAAGGAACCAGATGATGTCTATCATAGCGTGAATGTTCCTTTTTGGGGTGTGGTACTTCCATCCACCATCTTTGCGATTTATTGCTTTTATAAAATATCAAGTCATTTTCAAACTCTTTGTGGTGTACCATAAATTTGGTGTACTCTGTTTTAGCACATTTAGGGAAATCACCTTTACGATCTGCTACACCTTCAATAAAATACCATATCATTTGTGCAATCAATTGATTGGATGCATTAGTTGTAGCATTTGGAAAAAGATTAAATAATGCAAACGTGGAAAGTTTATCGCTTATACCTGCATATTTTGCAATTTGGCAGACTTGTTCTGCATAAAAACCATTTGGAGAATTATAAACATCTCCTCTAAAATCAGAATTTTTAATTGAACTTAAATCTATATTAAGAATATCTGCATTTCTAATTAAAGGTTCTGCTTTTCTAAAGTCCGAATTAAATTCTCCTAAACGTAAAGTGTCAAAATATAATTTTTCAAATAAATCCATTTCAGACTGCTTTACAAAAGGGGTTTGGATACCGATAATTGAATAATTAAAAAGGAAAGAAGGATTATGAATCAAAATAGCACTTAAATAACCATCGTATTTCACCCCATTCTCGGTGTTCCCAAAATCCATTTTAGAATCTATCGTTGTAATATTTACCGATTGTTCTAAGTTTTCGTATCCTTTGTACAATGAAAATAATAAATCTTGAGTACCACCTATAACAATGGGAATAATCTCATTTTTAACTAATTCTTCAATTACATGTGAAACAGCAAAATAAGTATCTTCAATTGTTTCTCCTGGTAAAATATTTCCAAGGTCATACAATTTCTTTTCCCAATGTGCACTAGGAAATAAACGATAGAATTCAGTTCGAAAACGTTCATCTGTTTTGTATTGATATTCTTCCATCCCATTTCTAAACTCAGGACAATAGAAAATTGCTATACCGCCTTTTTCAAGTGTAGGAAAATCTCCTTCGTTGTGCGAATAAATCGAAGTTGCTATCGACTGATCTTCGTTAGAATCTATTTTAATTGGTTGAAAGAAGTAAGAAATATCCATTTGAGTGACGAGTGATGTGTTGAGAGTGACGATGAATAAATTAGTTATTTTTTCTTTTTAGCTGGAGCTTTTTTAGCTGGCGCCTTTTTGGTAGTAGAAGCTGTAGTGGTTTTTTTAGCAAATCTTCCTGTTTTTTTAGCTGCTGGTTGTTCTTTATGAAGTTTGACACATTCATCATAGGTAAGATTCTCCCAGTTTGAATCTTTTGGAAGTTTGACATTATCTTTTCCAACTTTTAAATATGCACCCCAACGACCGTTTAAAATTTGCATATCTTCTTGTTCAGGAAAAACTTTTAGAATTTTATTTGCATCATCTTCTCTTTTTTGCAAGATAATTTCACAAGCTCGATCTAGAGAAACAGTCATGGGATCATCTTCTTTTTTCAAAGAAACAAACGCTTTTCCGTGCTGAAGATAAGGTCCAAATCTTCCCACATTTGCTTTTACAACTAACTCTTCAAACTCCCCTAATGTTCTTGGTAACTTAAACAACTCTAAAGCAGCTTCAAGTGTCATCGAATCTAAATTCTGTCCTGTTCTCAAAGATGCAAATTGAGGTTTCTCCCCATCTTCTTTTTCGTCACCGATTTGAACCATTGGTCCGAAGCGTCCGATTCGCACAATTATTTTCTTTCCAGATTCCGGATGAACTCCTAATTCTCTTTCTCCAGTTGCTCGATCAGAATGTTCTAAGGTATTTGTTACATTCTCATGGAAAGGACTGTAAAAGTCTTGCAACATTTTAGTCCATACAATTTCACCATGTGCTATTTCATCAAATTGTTGCTCTACTTTCGCAGTAAAATGGTAATCCATGATACGATCAAAATGTTCGCATAAGAAATCTGTTACGACAATACCGATATCTGTTGGAAACAATTTATTTTTTTCTTTTCCAGTAATTTCAGACTTTTTCTCTTCAGAAATAGAATCATTAACTAATTCAACAACTATGTATTCTCTTGTTTCTCCTTCTCTCTCTTCTTTTTCTACATATCCTCGTTTTTGTATGGTAGTATTTGTTGGTGCGTATGTTGATGGTCTTCCTATCCCAAGCTCTTCTAATTTCTTAACCAAAGATGCTTCTACATAGCGAGGGGCGGGACGAGAGAAACGTTGTGTTGCTTTTATATTTAAACGTTCTAATTTTTCACCTACAAAAACTTCGGGAAGCAATTCAGAATTTTCAACTTCTTCTTCATCCAAAGTTGCGGCAAGATATACTTTTAAAAAACCATCAAATTTAATAACTTCTCCTTTCGCATTAAATACATCCACTAACGATAGATTACCAATTTTAATTGTAGTACGCTCTAATTTTGCATTACTCATTTGAGAGGCAATTGATCGTTTCCAGATTAAATCATACAATTTAACTTCATCAGATTCTCCAGTAATCGAATGTATAGAAAAGTCAGTTGGTCTTATAGCTTCGTGTGCTTCTTGAGCACCTGTGTTTTTAGTTTTATATCTTGTAGGATTTGAGTATGATTCACCATAAGCATTTATAATCTCATCTTTCGCGCCATTCAAAGCAGTATCTGAGAAATTTACTGAATCCGTTCGCATGTAGGTTATTTTTCCAGCTTCATACAAACGTTGTGCAACAGACATTGTTCGTGAAACAGAGAAACCTAATTTTAAACTTGCTTCTTGTTGCAACGTTGAAGTAGTAAAAGGAGCTGAAGGTGTTTTTGTGGCTGGTTTTGTTTGAACGTCTAATACATTAAAAGTGGTATCGCGAAACTGCTCTACGAGTGTGTGTACCTCTTCGATGGTTCCGATGTTTCTTGCAATATCGGCTTTTATTTTTTCTTTGCCTTTGGAGAAAATTGCTTGAATTTTATAAAAAGTTTCGGATGCAAATGCACGAATTTCCTTTTCTCTTTCAACAATTAATCTTACTGCAACGGATTGAACGCGCCCTGCAGATAAACTTGGCCTCACTTTTTTCCATAAAACAGGAGAAAGTTCGAAACCAACTAACCTATCCAGAACTCTTCTTGCTTGTTGCGCATCTACCAAATTAATATCTATTCCTCTTGGATTTTCAATCGCTTTTACAATTGCTGCTTTGGTTATTTCATTGAATGTAATTCTTCGCGTTTCTTTTTTAGCTAATCCTAAAGTTTCATATAAATGCCATGATATTGCCTCTCCCTCGCGGTCCTCATCCGTCGCTAGCCAAACAATTTCTGCCTCTTTACTTAATTTTTTCAACTCAGCTACCACCGCTTTTTTATCTGCAGACACTTCGTAGTTTGGATGGAAATTATTCTCAATTTCTATCGCCATTCCTTTGGATGCTAAGTCTCTAACGTGACCATAACTAGATTTAACAACGAAATCTTTTCCGAGATACCCTTCAATTGTTTTTGCTTTTGCAGGGGACTCAACAATTACTAAATTCTTAGCCATGTGTTTTTTGCTTTATTATAAATGCGATGCAAAATAAGGTGTTTTAAAATTGAAAAACAAACGGAAAAGCTAAAAAGGAGATTTGAGAGACGAGGGACGAGACACGAGAGACGATGATGATGGATAGGGTTTGGGATATATATCGGGTGTACTGGCTGGGTTAGATAGCAAAGTTGTCAGGCGTGTGAGCGGGAGGAATAGCAAATTTGATAGCGGGTGAGTCACGACTCCCCCGAACTGTAACAAAAATTAACAACTGACATTTTGACACGGTTTGATTTTTTTGGTAAATTTGTATGGATAAAAATAAATATAACAAAAATGAGCAACATTGATTTAGGAGCAAGCAAAGTCATTGATGAGAAAAGGCAGGGAGAAGCGATTCAAATTGAAAGTAACGCACCTGCTAATGGAAAAAAATTATTTTTAGAGAGTTATGGATGTGCTATGAACTTTTCGGATAGTGAAGTAGTAGCCTCAATATTAAGTGATAAAGGGTATACAACAACACGTGATGAGCTAGAGGCGGATGTTATTTTGTTGAATACCTGTTCTATCCGAGAAAATGCCGAGCAAAAAGTACGAATGCGTTTGAATGATTTTAAAAATCGTAAGAAAAGACAACCTGGGTTAATCGTTGGTGTACTAGGCTGTATGGCAGAACGGTTAAAACAAAATCTATTAGAAGAAGAAAAATTAGTGGATATTGTTGCAGGACCTGATTCTTACAGAGATTTACCTAATTTGATAGTAGAAGTAGAAAGCGGACAAAAGGCAGTTAATGTTTTGTTATCCCGTGAAGAAACCTATGCAGATATTAGTCCTGTTCGTTTAGATGGAAAAGGGGTTAGTTCTTTTGTTAGTATTACTCGAGGTTGCGATAATATGTGTTCCTTTTGTGTAGTTCCTTTTACAAGAGGTAGGGAGCGTTCTAGAGACCCTCAAACCATCATTGAAGAATGTACTACACTATTTAATAATGGCTATCGAGAAATCACATTACTAGGACAAAACGTCGATAGTTATCGATGGAATATGACGAGTAAAGGTCAAATAAAAGATGAAAATTTACCAACTACTAATTTTGCAGAATTATTAGAAATGGTAGCATTAATCGATCCGTTATTACGTATTCGATTTTCAACTTCCCATCCTAAAGATATGACAGATGAAGTTTTGGAAACAATGGCAAAATATTCCAATATTGCAAATCACATTCATTTACCTGTACAATCTGGCAACAATGCTATGTTATACCGAATGAATCGAGGTTATACACGCGAATGGTTTTTAGCTAGGGTTGATTCTATCCAAAGAATATTGCCTAACTGTACTATTTCCACGGATATTATAACTGGATTTTGTGGAGAAACGGAAGAAGAGCATAAAGAAACTCTTTCTTTAATGAAAGCGGTAAAATTTGATTTTGCATATATGTATATGTACTCTGAACGTCCTAAAACACTAGCAGAAAGAAAATTCAAGGATGATGTTCCAGAAGAAGTGAAAAAATCTCGATTGACCGAAATTATCGACTTACAACGTGAAAATTCATTACATGCACATCAGGGATTTGTTGGTCAAACACAAGAAGTGTTAATTGAAGGATTTTCAAGACGTTCAGAAGAACATCAAGTTGGACGAAATCAAAACAACATAAAAGTAGTTTTTCCAAAAACAGATTTGCCAATCGCATCTTACGTAAAGGTAAAGATAAAAGACTGTACCTCTGCAACATTGATCGGAGAAGTAGTAACTTTATAAATTATGAATTTACAACAAATTAAGCAGCGATTTGGTATTATTGGAAATTCTCCATTATTAAACCGAGCTTTAGAAATCGCAGCACAAGTAGCTCCTACTGATATTTCCATTTTGGTAACAGGTGAAAGTGGAACTGGTAAAGAAATTATCCCTCAAGTTATACATCAATTAAGTGCGCGAAAGCATGGAGAATATATCGCTGTAAACTGTGGGGCAATTCCGGAAGGCACTATTGACTCCGAGTTATTTGGTCATGAAAAAGGATCTTTTACTGGTGCTAGTGGAAGTAGACAAGGATATTTTGAGGTTGCAAACGGTGGTACATTGTTTTTAGACGAAGTTGCTGAATTACCTATGCAAACACAAGTTCGCCTATTACGCGTTTTAGAAACTGGAGAATTTATTCGCGTTGGTTCTTCCAAAGTTATAAAAACAAATGTTCGCGTTGTAGCGGCTACGAATGAAAATATGCAACGGGCAATTTCTTCTGGAAAATTTAGAGAAGACTTATTATATCGATTGAGTACTGTACCGATTGCGTTACCTGCACTACGTCAACGAAAAGAGGATGTAAACTTATTATTTCGAAAATTTGCTAATGATTTTGCTGAAAAATATAGAATGCCAGCAATACGACTTACAATCGAAGCTGTTACAATTATCGAAAATTACACTTGGTCGGGAAATATTCGCCAACTAAAAAACTTGGTTGAACAAATTTCTGTGATTGAAAGTAAACGTGAAATCGATGAAATAACTATTCAAAGTTATCTTCCAGCTGTCAGTGAAAACTTACCTTCTGTGATTTCCAAAAAAGAAGAATCCATTTCCGAACGAGACATTATGTATAAATTTCTTTTTGACATGAAAAGTGATTTGAATGACCTAAAAAAACTCGTTCATGAATTAATTAATAAAGGAACTGATTTTCAATTAAATTCTGAGCAGGCGGCAATGATTAATCGCATGCACAGCGAAATGTCACCTAATACTGTAGAAACACATATTTATCAAACAGCAATAGAAGGAACAAAATTTGTGAAAAATGATGAAGTGTTTCAACAAGATTTTCATGAACATATTGAAGTAGAGGAATCCTTATCATTAGAAGACAGAGAGAAAGAATTGATTCAGAAAGCATTGGAAAAACATCGTGGCAAACGTAAATATGCAGCCGAGGAGCTTGGGATTTCAGAAAGAACTCTTTATAGAAAAATAAAAGAATATAACATACAAGCGAAATGAGAATTTTACTTTACACTTTTATTATTCTATTCGCATTAGGTTCTTGTTGGCCAACTAGTATTTCATTTAAAGATACAGGTTCAATGCCTGAAGAATGGAAAACATTTTCAATTAATACATTAGAGAACAATGCACCAAATGCACCGATTAGTTATCCTTCTCTTTTAGCGGATGATATTCGGGATGGAATTCAAAATAACACACGGCTTAAATTGTCAACCACTTCAAATAGTGGTGAGGTAAGAATTGATGGAATCATTTCAAGTTATTCCATCTCCCCAATTGCAATGCAACCTGGCGATAATGCAGCAAAAAATAGATTGACAATTACTAGTAATTATAAAATTCATATACTTGTACCCAAAGAACAAGAAATGCTCGTAAATTGTTCGCGATTTGCAGACTACAATTCCGATCAAGATTTGGGAGCTGTAGAGAACGAATTATTAAAAGATATTAATAAACAAGTCGTTCAAGATATTATTAATAAATTATTATCTAATTGGTAAGATGAATATACACGATATTGCATTACGTATTGAAAATCCTGCGTTACTTGTATCGAGTGATATTCCAGTTTTGCAAGAATTGGCTAAAAAATATCCATACGCACAATTATTCTCTCTGCTGTATTTAAAAGCATTAGCAAAAGATCAATCTTTAGAATTAGAAGATGCTTTAGGTAAACATGCTTATAAAATTACAGATCGTGTTAGGCTATATGAATTATTAAATGAGAGAGAAGAAGAAAATAATTTTGTCCAAGAACTTTACGAAATAGCTAGTGAAGCTTTGCCAGAGGTAGAAATGAATACCCTTGAAATTCAGAAACAAGAAGTTAAAGAAATAATTGAAAATACGGTAGTATCCGAAGAAATTAAACAAACAAATATTAAATCGAATGAAATTGAAGTAACAATCTTTGAAAACATTCAAGAAAATAATGAAAAGGAATTAGATTTAGATATTATTTCGAATGCTATTTCAGGCGTATTTGAAAGAGAGTTTGAACCAGAAAGGATTCTCGAAGAAGATACGAAAAGCATCGTAGACGTACCTACTAATATTCCCTTACATGTCGAAACAGAAAATACAAAGATTAGTTTTAAAGGCTCTAAACAAACTTTTAGCAAATGGCTGAAAATTGGAAATGAAACTGTTTTAAGTGAAAAAGTAGAAAATTCTGCAGAAAAAATAATTGACAATTTTATACAAGAAGACCCTAAAATAAGTCACCTAAAGAAAGAATTTTATTCTCCGATTAAACAAGCGAAAAAAAGTTTAGATTCTGAAAACTTACAATATACAGAGACATTAGCGAATATTTTAGGAATACAAGGTAATTATCCAAAAGCAATTTTAGCTTATGAACAATTATGCTTGACAATTCCAGAAAAAAAGACTTACTTTGTACAAAAAATTAAAGAGTTAAAAGAAAAATTAAATTCATAAGTTATGGCGGTATTATCAATTATTATCATTTTAGCAAGTATTTTATTAATTGCTGTTATTTTTATTCAAAATCCAAAAGGTGGAGGTTTATCTTCTGACTTTGGTTCAGCAACACAAATAGGAGGTATTCAAAAAACAAATGAATTTATTGATAATTTCACGAAGATTTTGGCGGTAGTTATTGCTGTATGTAGTATTGCAATGACTATTATTTCAACACCTAAGAAAACTGTTCAAGCACAACCAACTGAACAAGCTCCGCAAAACGGTGCACCTCAAAAATAAAATTTACATTTCAAAATATATAATGTCAGTATGTCGAGCATACTGACATTTTTTTTGTTTAAAAATGGACAAAAAATGAAAAAATGTCAAAGAAGTGCACATGGCACAGATTTGGTGTTGTAGAAATCGAAACTTTAAATTTATTAATTATGTCTATATCATTTAAGCCATTAGCAGACCGCGTTCTAATTGAACCAGCTGCCGCGGAAGAAAAAACTGCAAGTGGAATTATTATTCCAGATACTGCGAAAGAAAAACCTTTACATGGGGTTGTTAAAGCAGTTGGAAGTGGGAAAAAAGATGAGCCAATTACCTTAAAAGTGGGTGATAATGTCATGTATGGTCAATATTCGGGGACTGAAATTAAGATAGATGGAAACAAATATCTTATTATGAAAGAAGCGGATGTTTACGGGGTGATTGGATAATTATATTTTTAAAAAAAATTATTAAAAAATTGGGGTAGTCTCGACTAACCCCTAATATAAAGTATTATGGCAAAAGAAATTGTATTTGAAGTTGAGGCTAGAGAAAAGCTTAAGAGTGGCGTTGATAAATTAGCAAACGCAGTTAAAGTAACATTAGGACCAAAAGGGAGAAATGTTGTTATTAGTAAAAAATTCGGTGCGCCACATGTAACAAAAGATGGTGTAACTGTAGCTAAAGAGATAGAGTTAAAAGACCCTATTGAGAACATGGGAGCACAAATGGTAAAAGAAGTTGCTTCTAAAACCGCAGATATTGCTGGTGATGGAACAACAACAGCAACAGTTTTAGCGCAAGCTATTATTGCAGCAGGTATGAAGAATGTAGCCTCTGGAGCAAATCCTATGGATTTAAAAAGAGGTATCGATAAAGCAGTGATTTCTGTTGTAAACACCTTGAAAAGTATTTCAAAAGAGGTAGGTTCAGATAATGATAAAATCAAGCAAATCGCATCTATTTCTGCAAACAATGATGAGACAATAGGTTCATTAATCGCTGAAGCAATGAAAGTTGTTGGAAATGATGGCGTAATCACTGTTGAAGAAGCAAAAGGAACAGAAACAGAAGTAAAAACTGTGGAAGGTATGCAATTTGACAGAGGATATCTATCTCCTTATTTTGTTACAAATGCGGATAAAATGATAGTAGAAATGGAGAATCCATTAGTCCTTATCTACGAAAAAAAGATTTCTAATATGAAAGAATTACTTCCTATTTTGGAACCCGTAGTTCAATCTGGAAAATCATTATTAATCATCGCGGAAGATATTGATGGAGAAGCATTATCTACTTTAGTAGTTAATAGAATTCGTGGTTCGTTAAAAATTGCTGCTGTTAAAGCTCCAGGTTTTGGCGATCGTAGAAAAGCAATGTTAGAAGATATTGCAATTCTTACAGGAGGTCAAGTTATTTCAGAAGAAAGAGGATATACACTTGAAGGTGCAACATTGGATATGTTAGGAACTGCTGAAAAAATTGAAATAGATAAAGATAATACAACTGTTATCAATGGAGCAGGAAACAAAGAAGCAATTGCATCTCGTGTAGGACAAATTCGTTCACAAATTGAAACAACTACTTCTGAGTACGATAAAGAAAAATTACAAGAGCGTTTAGCTAAATTAGCTGGTGGTGTTGCTGTTCTTTATGTTGGTGCTGCTACAGAAGTTGAAATGAAAGAGAAGAAAGACCGTGTAGATGATGCTTTGGCTGCTACAAGAGCTGCTGTTGAAGAAGGGATTATACCTGGTGGCGGTGTAGGGTTCATTCGTGCTATTGAAGCTTTAGAAACGTTAAAAGGCATCAATGAAGATGAAAATACTGGTATTGCAATCGTAAAACGTGCTATTGAAGAACCATTACGACAAATCGTTGCTAATGCAGGCGGAGAAGGCGCGGTAATCGTTCAGAAAGTAAAAGAAGGAAAAGAAGACTTTGGATACAATGCACGTACAGAAGTATATGAAAACTTATATGAAGCTGGTGTAATCGATCCAACAAAAGTTGCCCGTATTGCTATTGAAAACGCATCCTCTATTGCTGCAATGTTATTGACTACTGAATGTGTTATAGCAGACGAAGTTGAAGATAATGCACCAATGATGGGCGGTGGAATGCCAGGCGGAATGGGTGGCATGATGTAAATTAGGAATTATAGGTTTGGGGAAACTCAAACCTTTCTCATCCTTCCTTCCCTACTCGATTAGGATAGAAAAGGATGCCTATATATAGAACTCTCTTGGGAAACCAAGGGAGTTTTTTATTTGTTATCAATTACAAAAAAACCCGACACTAGGCCGGGTTTCGATTTTAGTAAGATTACTAATTTCTTAGTATCTGTATTCGTGTGGTTTGTAAGGTCCTTCAACAGCTACACCAATATAATCTGCTTGGTCTTTAGTTAAAACATCCAATTCAACTCCGATTTTCGCTAAGTGAAGACGTGCTACTTTTTCATCCAAATGTTTTGGTAATGTATACACTTCATTCTCATATTTATCTGAGTTTAACCATAACTCGATTTGAGCCAAAGTTTGGTTTGTGAATGAGTTAGACATTACAAAAGAAGGGTGACCAGTTGCACAACCTAAATTTACTAAACGTCCTTCTGCTAACAAGATAATATCGTTACCATTAACGTTATATAAATCCACTTGTGGCTTAATTTCCACTTTAGAATGACCATAATTTTCATTCAACCAAGCTACGCTGATTTCATTATCAAAGTGTCCAATGTTACAAACGATTGCTTTGTCTTTCATTTTTAAGAAATGTTCACCTGTTACGATGTCTTTGTTTCCAGTCGTTGTAACGATGATATCTCCTAAATGGATTACATTATTCAATTTTTTAACTTCAAATCCGTCCATTGCAGCTTGTAAAGCACAAATAGGATCGATTTCAGTTACGATAACACGCGCACCAGCTCCTTGTAAAGAAGCTGCAGAACCTTTACCAACATCTCCGTAACCACAAACAACAGCAACTTTACCAGCCATCATAATATCTGTAGCACGACGAATAGAATCTACTAATGATTCTTTACATCCGTATTTGTTATCAAATTTTGATTTGGTAACTGAATCATTTACATTGATAGCAGGAACTAATAGAGTACCATTTTTAACACGTTCGTGTAAACGGTGAACTCCAGTTGTTGTTTCTTCAGACAAACCTTTAATAGCAGAAGCTAATTGTGGGTAACGATCAAAAACCATGTTCGTTAAATCTCCACCATCATCCAAAATCATATTTAATGGTTGGCTGTCTGGGAAAGCATAAAGCGTTTGTTCGATACACCAATCGAATTCTTCTTCATTCATTCCTTTCCATGCAAAAACAGGAATGCCAGCAGCAGCAATTGCAGCAGCAGCGTGATCTTGCGTAGAGAAAATGTTACAAGAAGACCAGGAAACGTCTGCACCTAATTCAACTAATGTTTCAATCAATACTGCTGTTTGGATAGTCATGTGCAAACATCCAGCAATTCTAGCACCAGCTAAAGGCTTGGAAGCACCATATTCTTCTCTCAAAGACATTAAACCAGGCATCTCTGCTTCAGCTAATGTAATTTCTTTTCTACCCCAATCTGCAAGGGTAATGTCTTTTACTTTAAACGCTAATTTTTCTGTTGTGTTTGTCATACTAGTTTTTTTAGTGGTATAAAATTACGAAAGAAGTAATGATAAAAAAAATATTTTTGGGGAAATAAAATTAAAGAATATTAGTAAAAAAAATACAAATTAACAGATTGCAGATTGACAGATTATAAATTACAGATTGATAGATTGACAGATTGCAGAATGACAGATTGTTGGAATAAAAAAACCACCTGGTTGGTGGTTTTTTTTATATAATTATTCTATTTAATACCAGACGCAAAGCATTGCGTCTCTACGATAATTTTGACAATTCTTCTTTGGCGATTGTTGAAATTACTTTTCCGTCTGCTTTACCGGCTAATTTACCAGATAAAACGCCCATAATTTTTCCAATTTCTTGAGGTGATTTTGCTGCTGTTTGTGCAATTGCAGCTAAAACTTCTTGACGTACTTCCTCTTCGGACATCATTTTAGGCAAGTAAACTTCCATTACTTGCGCTTCAAACAACTCATCTTTCGCTAAATCTTCTCTATTTTGTGCGACATAAACAGCATACGTTTCCATACGTTGTTTGTGTAACTTCATAATAATTTTAATCGCAACATCATCGGAAACCTCTCCATTACCTCCAGAAGTAGCTTCTAACAATAGTTTAGATTTGATATCGCGTAATGCTTGTAATTTTTCTTTTTCTTTCGCTAACATCGCATTCTTGATGTCTGAAGAAATTTGTTCCATGAACCCCATAATCAATCTACGTTATCGTGTAAAAAAGAATTAGTACTTCTTAAAGAGATATTTTCACCATTACCAGAAACACCATAACGAGAGACAGAATTTTCCACACTTGGTTTAGAATGATCCAATTGAATATTTCTTCTTTCAAAAGCAGGTTCTTTTTCTAATTGTGTCAATCCATCTGCTTTCTTCAATTTTTGTGTATAAGCATGTAAACGCTCCATCCGCTCTTGTTGGATTTTTAATTGCTCTTCTGGAGTAGTGTGTGTTTTGGGCGTTGCTCTAATTGTATTTTCTAAAGGAATAATAGCATCATCTAGTTCTAATGTATGAACTATTTTCTCATCGGAAGGAGATTTAACTTCAATAACAGGGTTTATTTCTTCCTCTACTTTAGGAGAATTAGATTCCACTTCCCAAACCAAACTAACAGGTTCTTGTTCTTTTTGTGGTTCAACTATTGTTTTTGGTGCTTCTTCTACCCAATTTCTAATTGTAGGTTTAGACTCAATTGTCGGTTCAACAGTTTTTAAAAAAAGTTCGTTGTTATTTTCAACATTTTTAGTAGGTTCAGCCTTTGGTGCTACTTCTGTTGGTTTTCCTAATTGTGTTACGATTTCATTTTTTGGCTCCTCATGTAAAGGGCGAACAATCTTTTCAGGAGCCTTCTCAAAACCCGTGATAGGAGATGAATTAAATCCTGTAGCGATTAATGTTACACTTAATTTTTCACCTAATGTTGGATCATAACCATGTCCCCAAATTACGTCTGCAGAAGAACCCGCTTCATCTTGAATAAAATCCGTTATTTCTGTGATTTCATCCATCAAAACCTCTTTATCACCGTAGGTAATATTTAAAAGTACAAATTTAGCACCAGCAATATTGTTATCATTTAATAATGGTGAATCTAGCGCTTCCGTTACACAACGAATTGCTCTATCTTCTCCTTCTACAGCAGCAGATCCCATGATAGCAACACCTGAATCTTTCATTACAGTGTATACGTCATTAAAATCAACGTTTACGGATCCAGTAACTGAAATCAATTCTGCAATACCTTTAGCAGCAACGGTTAAAACGTCATCCGCTTTAGAGAAAGCATTATTGATAGTAAGGTTACCTGTCATTTCACGCAACTTCTCATTATTGATTACCAACAATGTATCTACTGCTTGGCGCATTTCTTCTAGACCTAACTCCGCTTGCTGTCTTCTTTTACGTCCTTCAAAACCAAAAGGAACAGTAACAATACCAACTGTAAGAATACCTAACTCGCGTGCAATACCTGCAATCACAGGAGCTGCACCAGTACCAGTGCCACCTCCCATTCCAGCGGTAACAAATACCATTTTAGTATTTTCACCTAATACGGATCTAATTTCATCTATATTTTCAATTGCTGCATTTTTACCAATTTCAGGAATTGCGCCTGCTCCATTACCCTCTGTTAATGAAGCTCCTAACTGAATTTTGTAAGGCACTGCAGAAATATCTAATGCCTGTTTATCTGTGTTACAAACAATAAAATCTACACCTTTAATTCCAAGGTTATACATGTGATTTACAGCGTTACTTCCGCCGCCACCTACACCTATAACTTTAATGATTGATGAAATGTTTTTTGGTAAATCGAATTCCATTTTTTTATTTTTTATATTTTGAATGTTGTGAAAAACATTGTTTTTTTTATTTATTAGAGGGTATGTTGTAGTACAACACACCTAATTATTCAGGCTCTTTAAGAATTCCTTCTAATTTTTCAAAGATAGATTTAAAGAATGGACCTCTAGATTCTTTTTGAACAGGTTTTTCTTTTTCGTTTTTCTGGCCATCTTTTTCAGGAGTATTTTCGTTTGTCTGTAATTTTTGCTTTACATCCAATGATTGAAATCCTTTTAAAACTAAACCAATACCAGTTGAGTACATTGGACTTGTCAAATTTTCAATGGTATTGGAACTACCAAGATGTTCTGTAGGATACCCAATACGCGTATCTATTCCAGTAATATATTCGAAAAGTTGTGTAATGTGTTTTAATTGAGAACCTCCTCCAGTTACTACAATACCACCACTCAATTTTCTTTCAAAACCAGAATTTCTAATTTCATAGTGAACATGCTCAATAATTTCTTCCATACGTGCTTGTATGATACTTGCTAAATTGCGTAAAGAAATTTCTTTGGCTTCTTTTCCACGAACACCTGGTATACAAACAACTTCATTTGTTTGACATTCGCTTGCTAATGCAGAACCATATCTCACTTTTAAAGCTTCCGCATGTTTTTTCATTATTGAACAGCCTTCTTTGATGTCTTCAGAAATTATATTACCTCCAAAAGGAATTACAGCTGTGTGACGAATGATTCCTTCATGAAAAATAGCAATATCCGTGGTACCACCTCCGATATCCACTAAAACAACACCAGATTCTTTTTCATCATCTGATAATACTGCTTCAGCAGAAGCAAGCGGTTCAAGGATTGTATCTTTAATTACCAAACCTGCTTTTTCAACACATCGATTGATGTTTTTAACAGCAGAAACATGACCAGTGATGATATGGAAATTTGCCTCTAAGCGAGAACCTGCCATACCGATCGGGTCTTTAATACCATATTCACTATCCACGATATATTCTTGTGGAAGTGCATCGATAATTTCCTCCCCTGGTTCCATCGATAAACGGTACATATCGTCTCTCAAAGCATTTATATCGGTAATTGTAATTAAATCATCTGTTTTTCTACGCGTTAGAATCCCTCTATGTTGGTAGCTTTTTATGTGTTGACCAGCAATACCAACATTCACAACACGAATAATCAAATCACCTTCAACTAGAGATTGTGCTTCTTTTACAGCTAAATCAATTGAGTCGATAGTTTTTTCAATGTTAGAAACAACACCACGTGAAACACCAAGTGAATCACTTTTTCCCATCGATAAAATTTCAATTTTACCATGTTCGTTCATTCTACCAACGAAACATGCAATTTTCGTTGTACCAATATCTAAACCTACAATTACTTGACTCATATTTAATCTTCTTTCAGGTCTGACCCTAATTGTTTTTTACTACAAACTACTTGATTTTCATACTTCAGATTAAAACAATCATATGTACTCCAACCTTCATAGGGAATGCCTTCCTTGTAAAAGTCTGCTAATTTACGGAATTTTACTTTAACTTCCTCATTAGAAAGGGCACTTCCGAAAATAATTTTTTGCTCTCCAACACGCGGTACAAGCACAAAATCACCGTTTTTTTCTTTATGAATTTGACCTATTTGTAAAGAAAAAAATGGATCATTACAAACATAGCGAGAAATTCTGTAGATATCGTCTAAGGAATATTTAGTTATTAAATTTTTATTGTTAATAATTTTATTCACCATTAATCCATTATTCCTATCCGGAATATCTCCTGTAACCACCACAACTCTAGCTGTATAAAGATACGAAGGTGAAATTGTATATCCAAGTTCATCTAAATAAAAACTCTCTCCGTAATTGTTAAAAATACGTGCAATTGGTCTTCGTATTTTAACATTTATCGCCCAATCCCCACCTAATTTTGTATACACATTGCAATCGAGTACTTCTGTCATACCTTTTACAAATTTTTCGATTCTATTTAGCTGTAACTGCTGATTTTTTTGACTGTTCAGAATTAAGCCTTTTCGTTTTAATCGAACGAACAATTCTTTTTCTGTTAAGAACGCGTTTTCGTCTTGTATATCAATATGAATTTTAGGAGTTTTTAAAACTATTGATTTTTGCTCCCTATTAGTTACTGCTAATAATATGACAATCAATGCAAAGAAGAGAGTCCAAATCGTAATTTTAAGCCAAGGTTTCATAGTTACTATATTTGTCAAATTACCGTAGAATTAAAATCCAGCGGAACTTTCATTAATAATTTTTTCTTTTAATGGTTTAACCAAGCGATCAATATCCCCTGCTCCAACTGTTAAAACAACTTGATTAAAAGTTAGTTCAATTGCCCCAATAAGTTCCTCTTTTTCAATTAAGCGCTTGGATTTAGCCGTGATTTTAGCCAATAACACATCACTTGTCACCCCAGGAATAGGTTTTTCTCTAGCAGGATAAATAGGTAATAAATACAAATCATCCACCTGTGATAATTGTTCTGCAAAGCCTTCCATAAAATCATTCGTTCGGGAGAATAAATGTGGTTGAAAAACCAAGGAAATTTGTTTCGTAGGATATAATAAGCGAACAGAATCTATTAATGCTTTTAATTCCGTTGGATGGTGCGCGTAATCATCGATATAGACAATATCTTCCGTTTTTACATGGTATTCAAAGCGACGTTTCACTCCTGAAAATGTATTTAATCCATGGCGTATTTCCGATTCTGACAAACCAAGAAAAACACATAAAGCGATACACGCTAGAGCATTCTCAGCGTTATGTATACCTGGTAAACCTAACGTAATATTATTCCAAACTTGCGCATCGAAAACTACATCCATCACTTGCGATCCATTTTCAGAACGCAAATTGGACCCTTTAAAATCAGCCTCTTCCGTTAAAGAGTAGGTAATTACATTGGCATGACTTGTTAACGGTAATCCTTTTTTAATTACTAAAAGACCGTCATGATTAATCAAATTTGCATATTCTTGGAATCCTTTTAGGAATGTTTCTTCATCGCCATAAATATCTAAATGATCTGGATCACACGCAGTGATAATGGAAGCGAAAGGATTTAGTTGTAAAAATGAGCGATCAAACTCATCCGCTTCAATCACCGTGAAATCAGAGGAAGTAGATGCAATAAAATTGGTGTTATAATTGGTTGAAATCCCTCCTAAAAACGCATTACATTTGAGCGAAGAAGTAAACAATATATGTGCAAGCATGGTACTTGTTGTCGTTTTTCCATGCGTACCTGCAACACACAAACCTTTGGAATTATGCGTGATTAAACCAAGTATTTGCGCGCGTTTTAAAATAGTAAATTCATGCTCTAAAATAAATACATATTCTAGCATCTCTTTAGGAATGGCTGGGGTAAAGATTACCAATGTATTTCCTTTGTCAATCTGTTTCCCAACTTCTTCTCCTAAATCTTCAAAATGAATTGAAATCCCTTCTTCCACTAATGCGTCTGTTAATGAAGATGGTGTTTTATCATACCCACTTACTTCAAAACCCTTTAACTTAAAGTAACGCGCAAGCGCAGACATTCCGATTCCTCCGATACCAAGAAAATATATTTTTTTGAATGCATTTAAATCTACATTGTTTATCATACCATGCATTTTTCAATTTCATTTACAATTAATTCAGCCGCATTTGGAATAGCAAAATCGCGCAATTTTACAGCCATTTGCTTACCTGCATTATCATTTGTCAACAATTCTATACTTGTTTGAATTAATTTTTCTTTTGCTTCTTTATCGGTAATTACAAGCACAGCATCTGCTAAGGAATTCGCATTATGTGTCTGGTGATCATCTGATACATTTGGAGAAGGCACCAGTATCGTTGGTTTTTCAATAATGGTTAATTCTGAAACCGACATTGCTCCAGCTCGTGAAATAATTACGTCTGCAGCAGCATAGGCTAAATCCATATCCTTGATGAATTCAAACAAATGAACTCCATGCGCTACCAAATACGCTTGTTTATTCGCATAATTTGGGAAATAAAATTTTCCGCATTGCCAAATTACTTGTACATTGGATGCGACAATCTTGTCAATACTGTTTATCAAACTTTCATTAAGGGTTCGAGCACCCAAACTACCACCGATGATTAAAATTGTTTTTTTGGAGTTGTCTAACTTAAAATGCTCTATCGCTTTCGCTTTTTTTCCATCAATTAAGACCATTTCGTTTCGAACTGGATTTCCGGTTAATACGATTTTTTCGTTTGGAAAAAATTTATCTAAATTAGGATATGCGACACAAATTTTAGAAACCACTTTTGAAAGTATACGGTTTGTTTTTCCTGGAAATGAATTTTGTTCTTGTACAATAGTTGGTATATTTAATAGTGATGCAATTCTCAGAATTGGTCCCGAAGCATACCCTCCAACACCAATCACAACTTGGGGTTTGAATTTCTTTAAAATAAAAAATGCCTTAACCAGGCTATATACTAACTTAAAAGGAAGTGCAAAATTGGAAAATGTAATTCTGCGTTGAAAACCAGTAATAGGCAATCCGATAATCGAATAACCCGCTTGAGGTACTTTTTCCATTTCCATTTTACCAGAAGCACCAACAAACAAAATATCAGCTTTTGGATTGCGACGTTTCAATTCATTTGCAATTGCAATAGCAGGGAAAATATGACCACCTGTACCACCACCAGATATAATTATTTTTTGTGTTTTCATTTTTTCATTTTTACTTTATAAAAATGGGATGATGTTAAACAACATCCTTATTTATCTTCTGAAATTTCTTCTGACTTAGTAATTTTCGATTGTTTATACGCGATCGATTGTACCATACCAATTGCAAGACAAGTCATAATAAGCGCTGAACCACCCATCGCAAGTAAGGGCATATTTTGACCTGTTACCGGAAAGATTCCAGTACACACCATCATATTTACTGTTGCTTGTGTCAATAATAATATCCCTATCCCAATACAGAGATAGGTTTCAAAAAGTTTATCCGACTTCAAACCAATACGAATTATTCTAAAAAGCAATACGCAATATAAAAAAACCAAAATAATTGCCGAAAAGGATCCGAACTCTTCCACAAAACTTGAGAAGTAAAAATCTGCATATGCTTCTGGTAAATATTCTTTTAGTTTTCCATCCCCTACTCCTTGTCCTATGAAACCACCATTAAAAATTGCTAATTCAGCATTTAGAGACTGGGCATTTGCTTGTAAATCTTTATCTGTTTCTAATCGATTGGTAATTCGATTTTTCCAAGTTTCATAACGCGGTAAAATATTTAGTGAAGGTGCGGAAATGTGAATTAAAACTAAAAGTCCAGCAAGCGCAATACCGCCTCCTATTGCAGCCAAAATTTTAGTGAAAGGAAATTTTCCAATAATTAGAATTAAAAAAGAGATACAAAAAAGTAAAAAGGCAGTAGAGAAGTTATCTTTAAAAATCAAGATGCAGATTACGATAATCGGAAACATGATTGGCCAAAATCCTCTTTTCCAGGAATTGAAAGAATCTTTCTTTTTGACTAATAAACGAGATAGATATACAATCAAACCTAATTTTGCGAAATCGGAAGATTGAAATGTCAATCCGACAAACGGAATTTTCACCCATCTTCCAGCCCCATTTACCTTGGTACCAAAGAAAAAAGTAAACAAAAGCAATAAGATAGATGCATAAAACATCAATCGAGCAAACTTTGAAAAATACGCAGGATCCTTTCGATGTACCCAGAACATTGTAATAAAACCAAGCACTACATAAATCAAATGTTTAAATAGATATTTAAACGGTGTACCTCCTTCTATTTTTACTAAAATTGGGACAAAACTATAGACACTTACTAGCGAAAAAGCTAGTAAAATTAGTGTGATCACCCAAATTCCGCGATCTCCTTTTAAGTATGAAAAAAACTTATTCAAGGAATAATTATAATGCTCTTACAGCAGATTTAAACTGATTTCCTCTGTCTTCATAGTTTTCAAAAAGGTCGAAACTAGCACACGCTGGGGATAACAAAACTGTTTCCTCTTTTTTAGCCAAGCGGTAACCATAACTAACTGCTTCCATTGCTGATCCTGCTTCTACAATAGTTTCTACAACACCATTGAACGTATCTTTGATCTTTTGATTGTCCGTACCTAAACAGATAATAGCTTTCACTTTATCTTTTACTAAATCTAATAATTCAGAATAGTCATTTCCTTTATCTACACCACCAACTATCCAAACAGTTGGCGCTTCCATACTTTCTAATGCAAACCATGTTGAATTTACATTTGTTGCTTTAGAATCATTGATAAATGAAATACCATGTACTTTGGCAACAAACTCCAAACGATGTTCAACGTTTTGGAAATCAGAGAAGCTATCTCTTACCACCTCTTTGCGGATTTCAACTAATCGTGAAGCGATACCTGACGCTAACGAATTTTGCACATTGTGCTTGCCTTTTAAGGCTAAATCATGAATAGACATAATAAACGGATCTTTATTTATATTTAAGGTTAATTGTTTTTCATTTGCATAACCACCGTTCTCAATCACTTTACGAATTGAGAAAGGAAGCGTATTTACATTCGTTTTTATTTTGTCAAAATTGGAAGTAATTACCTCATCATCTGCATTGTAGATAAAAAAATCATTTTCTCCCTGATTTTGAATAATTCTAAATTTTGAGTTGACATAATTTTGCATGTCGTATGCATAGCGATCTAAATGATCCGGCGTGATATTTAATAGTATTGCGATATCCGCTTTAAAATCAAACATTCCATCCAATTGGAAGGAGCTCAATTCCAAAATGTACCAATCGAAATTTTCTTCCGCAACTTGTTTTGCGAAACTTTTACCAACATTACCAGCTAAACCAACATTTAGTCCCGCTTTTTGGAAGGTATGGTACGTAAGCATAGTTGTTGTCGTTTTACCATTACTACCAGTGATACAAACTGTTTTAGCTGTATTGTAATACCCTGCGAATTCAATTTCAGAAATTACCGGAATATTTCTTTCAGTAAATTGTTTAACCACGGCTACTGTATCTGGAATACCTGGGGATTTAACAACTATATCTGCATTGTGAAGTAATTCTAAGGAATGTTTTCCCTCCTCCCAAGCAATTTCATATTGGTTCAATTCTTCTTTGTATTCTTGAGAAATAACACCAAAATCAGACACAAACACGTTCCAACCGTATTTTTTTCCGAGAATTGCGGTCCCAACACCGCTTTCTCCAGCGCCTAAAATCACTAAATATTTCCCTTCGCCTTGCATCTTATCTTACTTTAAGCGTTACGATAGTAATCACGGCTAACAAAACTGCAACAATCCAAAAACGGGATACAATTTTTGCTTCATGCATTCCTTTTTTCTGGTAATGGTGATGTAATGGAGCCATAAGAAAAACTCTACGACCTTCTCCAAACCGTTTTTTGGTCAGTTTGAAATAGCCAACTTGAATCATTACGGATAAATTTTCAATTAAGAACACACCACATAAAACTGGGATTAATAATTCTTTACGTACAGAAATTGCGAATACTGCGATAATTCCACCTAATGCCAAACTCCCTGTATCTCCCATAAACACTTGTGCAGGATAAGAGTTATACCAAAGGAAACCAATACATGCACCTACGAAAGCAGATATAAATACCACCATTTCTTCTGCCGCTGGTATATACATTACATCCAGATAATCTGCAAAACGAACATTCGAACTTACATAGGCGAAAATAGCAAGTGCAATTCCTATAATTGCGGAAGTTCCTGTCGCTAAACCATCTAGTCCGTCCGTAATATTTGCACCATTAGAAACAGCAATCACTATAAAAATCACAATTGGAATAAAAATTAACCACCCCCAAGATTTGTGAACGTCGTTCACCATCCAATTGTAATTAAACTCATTTCCTTTGATAAACGGAATCGTTGTTGTCATATCCCTTGTTTCAATCCAAACTGAATTGGAATCTTTTGCAAACTCTGCATGGTGACTATTTACAACTCTTTCATCTTGTGTTAGTACATGTGTTTTAGGTACCAACTTATGCACTTTGACATTGTCATTAAAATACAAAATAGAACCAACGATAATTCCTACACCAATTTGTCCAACTACTTTAAATTTACCTGCAAGTCCTTTTTTATTTTTCTTGAAAACCTTGATGTAATCATCTAAAAACCCGATCAATCCTAACCAAACAGTTGAAATTAGCATCGTAATAACATAGACATTATGCAATTTTGCAAATAATAAGGTTGGTATAATTATAGCACTTAAGATGATGATTCCACCCATCGTAGGTGTACCTGATTTTTCTATTTGTCCAGCAAGACCCAAATCTCGAACTGTTTCTCCAATTTGTTGACGACGTAATAAATTGATTAATTTTTTCCCAAAAACAATGGAAATAATTAAGGAAACGATCAAAGCAAGCGCAGCTCTGAACGAAATAAAATGAAATAATCCAGCTCCAGGAACATTCCATTTGTCTAATAAGTCGAATAAATAGTATAGCATTATTTCTCTAGTTTTTCAAAAAGGTTAGTTACAATTTTTAGGTCATCAAAAGGGTATTTCACACCTTTAATTTCTTGATACGTTTCATGGCCTTTGCCAGCAATTAGGATGATATCGTTTGGTTCAGCCATCGTACAAGCAGTTTTTATAGCTTGTTCTCTATCTGTAATCGATAAGGTTTTCTTATAATATTGTCCTTCTACCCCTTCCATCATTTGTGCAATAATATCTTCTGGATTCTCAGAGCGAGGATTATCGGATGTAATAATTACTTTATCACTTAACTCACATGCAACTGCAGCCATTTTTGGACGTTTAGTTGTATCTCTATCACCACCACAACCTACAATCGTAAATACCGTTTCATTTTTTGTACGGATTGATCCTACTGTTTGTAGTACGTTCTCTAAGGCATCTGGTGTATGCGCATAATCTACGATCGCAGTAATACCACCTTTGCTTCTTACTTGTTGGAAACGTCCTACTACCGCATCTAGCTTACTGATTACTGTTAAAGTTTCAATTTTATCTTGCTCTAAAAGAACAGCAACTGCATAAACTGCTAATAAGTTATATGCATTAAATGAACCCAATAATTTTGTCCAAACTTCTTGTCCATCAATCGTTAAAACCAATCCAGAAAATTGATTTTCGATAATTTTCACTTTGAAGTCTGCTGGTGTTTTCATTCCATACGATGCTTTATGTGCATTGGTGTTCTGAAGCATCACCATTCCATTTTTATCATCGGTATTTGTCAATGCAAAAGCATCTTTATTCAAAGCATCAAAAAAGCCTTTTTTAGCTTTAATGTATTCTTTAAATGTTCTATGGTAATCTAAATGATCATGAGTAATATTAGTAAATACACCTCCAGTAAAACTTAAACCACTAATTCTGTGTTGTACAACAGCGTGTGAACTCACTTCCATAAAACAAAATTCACATCCTTCAAGCGCCATTTGCGCCAATAACTCATTCAAAGAAACTTGATCAGGTGTAGTATGTGTAGATGGAATTTCATTATCCCCAATTTTATTAACAACTGTAGATAATAGACCTACTTTATATCCTAAATCTGAAAATACTTTATGCAATAATGTAACAATCGTTGTTTTCCCATTCGTACCTGTAACACCAACTAATTTCAATTTAGATGATGGATTATCAAAAAAATTGGAAGCGGCTAAACCTAGAGCATAGGAAGTATCTTTTACAACAATTAAAGTGACTCCTGAAGGAACTTCAATTGTTACTTCAGATAATATAGCTTTACAACCTTGTTCTATTACTTTTGAAATAAAAGAATGACCATCTACTTGTGTTCCTTTAATCGCAACAAACAATGTACCCTCCAAAGCTTTTCTAGAGTCAAAAACGATTTGATCAATAGAAACTGATAAATCTCCTTGAATAGATAGAATCTCGCAATTAATTAATATGTCGTTTAGTGTTCTCATTAATTCAAAGTCAATTCGATTAAACCTCCTCTATATATTTGTTTTCCTGGAAAAACGGATTGTTTTGTAACTTTTCCATATCCTTTCAAACTCACATGCATTCCTGCGTTTTCAATTAAATAAACAGCATCTTTTGCATTCATTCCAATAACATCTGGAACTAAATTTTTTGTAATCAATCGCTTATGGAATTCAATAGCATTATTTTGTTTTTCGGTTGAAATCCATTCATCTTCCGATGTTTGTCTAAATGGGATTTTCAATTTGCCTAAGATTTTTTTCAAATCATAGCGATTTCCATCTTTAGAAACTGGTATTTCCCATACCCGTTTACCATTTTCATTTATTGCTTTGTGGTATTTTAAACTAGAAGCATATACTTTATTGGCTATTGCAGAGAAAACTGTTCCCGACATTACAGCGCCATATACATTTTCCCCAATTGCTTCCACCGAAACAATACAGGAATATCTAGGATTTTTCACTGGAAAATAACCTACAAATGATGCTAAGAAGATTCTTTCTCCTTTTCCAGCTTTTGCAGAACGATCATTCATTACTTGTGCTGTGCCAGTTTTACCAGCAATTTCAAAATAAGAAGACGTTAACTTTTTACCTGTTCCGTTGGTCATTACCCCCTCTAAACATCCTTTTAAGATTTCAAGTGTGCTTTTGGAACAAATTTTTTGTCTTAATACAACTGGTTGGAAGGTCTTAATTACTTCTGCACCTCGACGAATTTCTTGCACAAACTGAGGTCTAACCAACTTACCTTCATTTGCAATTGAATTGTAAAACGCTAACGTTTGTAAAGGAGTTTGTTGAAATTCGTATCCAACCGCCATCCAAGGTAAGGATAAACCGGACCATTTTTTTGTTCCTGGACGATGTACTGTTGGATTTGGTTCACCCGCTAAATCAATTCCTAAAGGTTCTGTCAATCCAAATTCATCCAAATGTCTCAGAAACTCTTGTGGTTCATCTTTATACGCTTTGTAAATTATTTTAGAAATTACGTTAGAAGATTTCTCAAAAGCTTGTTGAATAGAGATGCGACCATAATTATGTCTCTTTGCTTCATTTAATTTTCCACCTCTGAAAGTATAACTACTTGCTGCCTGAACCGTATCCGTAATTTTGAATTTATCATCTTCTAAACCAGCCATTAAAGAAGCCAGCTTAAACGTAGAACCTGGTACTTCTTTTGCACCTATAGCTAGATTATATAATTCATAATATTTACCATCCTCTGGAGATAAAGTTAGGTTTGCAATTGCTTTCACAAAACCTGTTTTCACATCCATTACGATAACACAACCATTGTTTGCTTTCTTGTCTTTCAACTGCTTATGCAACTCGTTTTGTGCTACCTCTTGAATTTCTTTATCAATCGAAGTAATTACATCTGCTCCTTCAATCGCTTCTTTCGTAATCTGCCCTCTTTTTTTCCAACCAGTAGCCAATTTTTGCTCTACTTCCTCGCCAGGTTCTCCAGCCAAATAATCATGAAATGCTCCCTCAATTCCAACACGAACTTCTTTTCCTTTAGGTGAGTGTCGATACATCCCCAGTGTTCTTTTTAACAAATCCCCAAAAGGTCTTTTACGAATTATAATTTCTTGATTGTCAATCAACCCGCCTTTATTTCTTCCTTCATTAAAAATTGGAAAGGTTTTTATATATCGTCTTTGTTCGTTGGAAACTTTTTCTTTGATTTTTAAAAATTTATTTTTCTCTTTTCTTGCTCTACGAACTCTATTTTCAAATTCTCTTGATGAAGGGTATAATTTTGGAAACATTTTTGACATTTTTACAGAAAGGTCTGTAATTTGACTATCAAACAATTCTTTTGAAGGAACAGTTGGGTCCATATATAAATCGTAATAGGAAATAGAGGTAACCAAAGAAACTCCATTACAATCTAACACCTCACCCATTCTCGGATAACGTTTTACATAACGAATTGGCATTTTACCTGCTGAATCATCGTTAGAAAGTTCAGAACTTTGTTTACCTGTTTTATCTAATTGAATTCTAAAAACTTGGACAATAACAAGAACCATCCCTATCACAAATAGAGAATAAACCAAATAGGCTCTTAATAATAATCCTTGTCTTTCTGTCATTTCGATTCTCTCTTAATTCGAATTACTTTTGCAGGCTTCGTAGTTTCATACAAACCTCTAGCTTCTAATTTCTTTATTAATATTTCTCTTTTTGTTGCCTCCTCTAATTTTGCTCTTGTTTCCACAAATTCGGCAGTTTTAGCATCTAACTCCACCTGTGTAGTTTCCATTTCTTTGACTAAACTTTTACCATAATATCCTTTTGAAATAACGATAATAAACATGGCAAATAAGAAGAAAACATAGGTTAAGTTGTTGATTACAAAATCCTGTACCAAAAACTCTCCGTTTAAAATTTGAAGGAAAATATTACTGTTTTTACTCCCTTTCTTTTTCTTTGCTTTTTTCTTCACCGGAGATTGAGATACTTCCTCAATTACATCCTCTTTCTTGATGTATTCGTTATCCATTTTCTCTTTCTGCTATACGTAATTTTGCACTTCTTGCTCTTGAATTCACTGCAATCTCTTCTTCTGATGGTGAAATCGGCTTTCTTGTAATATCACTAAACGGTTTTAAGATATTTCCAAAAAAATCTTTTTCAATATGTCCGTCTAAATTTCCACGTTTCAAGTAATTTTTCACCAAACGATCTTCTAAAGAATGATAAGACATCACCACTAAACGCCCACCTGGCTTCAGTACTTCTCCTGTTTGCATCAAGAATTTCTCTAACACATCTAACTCGTTATTCACTTCCATGCGAATCGCTTGAAACACTTGTGCGAAAAACTTATGGTCTTTGAACTTTGGTGCGATTGGCGCTAAAGCCTCCATCAATTCACCTGTTGTATGAATCGGATTTGCTTGACGTGCTCTACAAATAGTACCAGCAATCTTTCCTGGAGAGGTCAATTCACCGTATTTACGTAGAATTTTGATCAATTGCTCTTCTTCATATTCGTTCACCACCACAAATGCGGATAAAGCACCATTTTGGTTCATACGCATATCTAAAGGATCATTAGAACGAATCGAAAATCCACGTTTTCCTTCATCAAATTGATGGGAAGAAACACCTAAATCTGCTAAAATCCCATCTACCTTTTCAATTCCCATGGCACGCAAATGGTTTTTAAGAAATGAAAAATTCGAAGGAATCAACTGAAAATTTGGTGCATCCCAAGCGTTTGCTAACGCATCCGGATCTTGATCAAAGGCAATTAACTGACCTTTTTCTGAAAGTTTTGAAAAAATCGCTTTCGAATGTCCGCCGCCACCAAAGGTAACATCAACATACACTCCTTCTGGATGGATATTTAATCCTTCCAAACAAGCCTCTAGCATTACTGGTACGTGGTATACTTCTTTATTCTGTGTCATCGATATCACCCATTACTTCCTCTGCCAAATCAGCAAAGTCTGCCATGTTTCCTTCGATAACATCGAAGTACTTGGTTTTATCCCAGATTTCAATTCTGTCGTTGTATGCAATAAGCATCACATCCTTATCTAAACCTACACGCTCCATCAACATGGAAGGAATCAAAATTCTACCAACCCCATCCAAAGCAATTGCTTTCGCGCCTTGATGAAATAAACGATAGAACATTCGATTTTTAGGCTTAAACAAGTTCATTTTAGAAAGTTTATCACTTAATCTATCCCACTCATTCATTGGGTAAAGTGTTAAACAATCTTCAAATCCTTTATTCAACATGAATTTCTCTTGGGCAGCAGGAGACAATTGCTTGCGCAATGACGCAGGAAATAAGAAACGCCCTTTCGCATCTAATCTTACTTCATATTCTCCTACTAAACCAGCCATAACAAATTAATAATGGGTAAAATTAACTAAGATTTCTCCACTTTTTACCACCAATTTACACTATGTTAATAACTTGTAACGCACAAAGCAGTAAAAATGTTTCAAATATTTTAAAAATTATTGTAAATCAATACTTTATATATTAATAATTGAGTGGTAAAAAGTGGTAGTTAATGTAAAAATGTGGAAAAGTTAATTTAACTAATCAATGAATTAACGTGGCAATTCAACAATGAGATTTCATTGAGAAACCCTTCGACAAGCTCAGGGTAAAATTTGAAGATTTGAAGATTTGGGAAATGGTAGATTATTAGATGTGGGAAATGACGGATAAAATGATTTTAAAATGACTAAATTTGTATAAAAATATCCCCTTATGATCATCAAAACAGCAACATTCAAAGTAAGTAACTCAGACCATAAACTTTGTCCAGACGACAACAAACCAGAATTCGCATTTATCGGAAGATCAAACGTTGGTAAATCCTCATTAATCAACATGTTGACGAATCAAAAAAGTTTAGCAAAAACTTCAGGAACTCCTGGAAAAACACAATTAATCAACCATTTTGAAATCAACAACGAATGGTATTTGGTCGATTTACCTGGCTATGGTTTTGCAAAGGCTTCCAAAAAAGCACGACATGGGTGGGAAGAATTTATTGCAGCTTATTTAACACAACGCAAAACCTTATTAAACACATTTGTATTATTAGACGCAAGATTACCACCACAAAATATCGACCTGGAATTTATGGGATGGTGTGGCGAAAAAGAAATACCTTTTTCTATGGTTTTCACGAAATTAGATAAGTTATCTTCTTCCGAAAAACAAAAAAATATTTTGAATTATAAAAAGGAAATGTTGAAACAGTGGGAAGAATTACCACCAGTTTTTGCTACTTCTAGCGAATCGAAATTCGGAAAAGAACCATTATTAAATTATGTTGATGAGATTTTAAAGACGTGTTAATACCTCATTTTCAAATTGAAAAATTACTAAATTAATCGTCCTTCCAACGCATGTTTCACTGTATCTTCTAAACTTCTAAATTCAAAATCTAACACTTTTTTCAATTTGGAACTATCGTAAGACACTTTCGCTTGTGCACTGCTAGATGATTCTTTCGTAACCGTTTGATGACCCGTAACAAAGCTCAACAACCAAGAAACTCGCCAAGCTAAACCACTTAAAAAAGACTTCGCTACTAAAAATGGTGCTTTCTTTTTCATTTGCTTCGCTACCACATCAAAAAGTTGTTTGAAGGTAACATTTGTTCCGGTACACAAATAGCGTTGCTTAAAAGCTTCTGGTCGCTCTATAAGATGTGTCACAGCAAAAACCACATCACGTACGTCCACAAACGCATTTGCACCTAGGGTGTAAAATTTCAAGCCATTTGACAAGGTTCTGAAAATCGACAGAGAACTTTCATTCCAATCGCCAGGACCAAGAATGACACTTGGATTAATTATAACAGCATTTAGACCTTCTTCGATCCCTCTCCAAACTTCGTTCTCGGAAAGGTACTTCGAAATTGCATATCCCGAATGATTGTCATCAGCTACCCATTTATTGGTTTCCACAACAGAACGATAACCGGATTGGTCGATTGGAGTCTTACCAACTGCAGCGGTAGAAGATATATGTACAAAGCGTTTAACACCTAAACTCATTGCAACATTCACCACATTAGCAGTTCCATACTTATTGATGCGCAACATCGTTTGATAATCCTTTTTTTGAAAAGAAACCATTGCAGCACAGTGATACACGTCATCACACCCGGTCATAACTTCTTCTAAAGTGACAACATCCAAAACATCACACGCTATCCATTCGATAGTCTCAAATACTTCAGGTGGAGTTTTATAAAAAGCAAATAAAGATTGAACCTTTTGAATACGTTTCTTATCGCGATACGTTGCACGTACTTTATTGCCTGCCGAAGCGAGGGTATGAATTAAATGACTTCCTAAAAGTCCAGTACCACCAGTTACAAGTATCATACAACGAATTTAAGGATTACAATTCTAATTCGATGGAAGGATCCCAAAACAATTGTTTGAAATTAACAATACAATCATTTTTCACTAAAATTCCTTCTTTTTCTAATAATTGCTCCATTTCATCGGGATGTGAAAAATGTATTTTACCAGTTAAGTAACCTAAACGATTTACAACGCGATGTGCTGGTATACCGGGAATTGAATGTGAGGCATTCATTGCATAACCAACCACGCGACTCGATTTCTTAGCTCCTAAATACGCTGCTATTGCACCATAGGAAGTTACGCGACCACTTGGAATCAATTTTACCACTTGAAAAACGGAGTTAAAGAAATCGGAAGTTTGTTTCATAATTTATGAAATGACTTTTCGAATGGTTAATCCAATGATTTTTAAATCATGTAACAAAGTTGGATTAGCTAAATACTTTCTGTTTAAGTCAATCTTTGCAGGCATAATCTCATGTATATAAGTCGATTCAGGGTCTGAAGATTTACCTAATATGCGATTTTCATCAAAATATTCAATCGATGCATAATCTGTAATCCCTGGTTTAACTTTTAAAATCTCACCCTGTTCGTCTGTATATAAATCCACATATTTTTTTACTTCAGGACGTGGGCCAACAACACTCATCTCTCCTTTCAACACATTTAAAAATTGTGGAAACTCATCTAATTTATACTTGCGCAAAAAATAGCCAACTCCAGTTATTCTTGGGTCACGCATACCGACAGTAAGTTGCCCTAATACATCTGAATTTGGACGCATCGTACGAAACTTATACAAGCCAAACGATTTACCCGATTTACCTATGCGATCTTGCATATAAAAAACACCACCTTTCGAACCAAAAAGTATAAAAATAGATATTATGATACCGATTGGTAAAAAACAAGTAATTACAACGAGTGAAAACAGTATGTCAAACAAACGCTTGCTCACTAATTATGCGTTAAGAATTAGTTGAACGCCATAGATAACCGCATCAATAACTTGCTGCACTTGTGTATCCGATAAATCAAAATATACTGGTAAAGAAATCTCATTATGGTATTTGTTCCATGTTTCTGGATAATCATCTATATTATAACCACGTTTTTTGTACGCCGTTAAAGTAGGCAAGGGAAGAAAATGAACATTCACCGAAACATCTTGATCAAAAATTTGTTGCATAATCGCATCACGTTGCGCTTCCGTAACTCCATCAATTCGTAACTGATACAAATGATAAGAAGAAACTTTGTCAACTGTAGTATGAACTGGCAATAATGCCCAATCAAACTTAGAAAAAGCAGTGTCATACTTAGTAAAAATAGCTTTTCTTCTATCTAAATTTTCTTGATACCGATCTAATTCAATCAACCCAATAGCAGCCTGAAGATCAGTCATATTACATTTAAATCCAGGCTCTTCTACATCGTATCGCCAATTTCCTTTTTGTGTTTTCGCTAGAGCATCTTTATTTTGTCCGTGTAAAATTAAAGTGCAAAACGCTTTATAGATTGCATCGTGATCAAACGTATCCGGTAGATTAAAACACAAAGCTCCTCCTTCCGCTGTAGTTAAATTCTTAACTGCATGAAAAGAAAAAGAAGAAATATCCGCCATAGCACCAGCTTTGATACTACTCATTGATGCTCCAAAACTATGTGCTGCATCCGATATCAATAAAATTCTTCCCAATTGCATTTGTAATTCGTTAGACGGAGTAAATTGAGAAACAACATTGGATTCGTTGACTAAGGCATACAAACTGGAATAATCACATGGAAAACCCGCTAAATCTACTGCAATTATTGCTTTCGTTTTGGGAGTAATTGCATTTCGCACATCCTCCACAGAAATATTAAAATCTTCCGGATTAATATCTACCATCACAGGGGTAGCTCCGGCATGTACAATCACATTAGCACTTGCGCAATAGGTATAAGCCGGTAGAATAACTTCGTCCCCTTCTCCAATTCCCCACCAATGTAATAAGACTTGCATCCCCATTGTCCAAGAATTGACAGCGACCGTAGTTTTATTACCACAATAAGCGGTAATGTTTTTCTCAAACTGTTTGGTTCGTGGACCTGTAGTTATCCAACCACTTTTTAAAGCTGCCGTAACTTCATCTATGACACGTTGGTCTATACGAGGTGGTGAAAATGGTATCATAATTTGAAAATAAATGCAAATCTAATCAAAGACAAATAAAAAACTACCTCGACAATTGTTTTTGCTTATTCGATGGTTTTTTATTTAATAGAAAAAAATGAATGATTCCTACTAAATATCCTAAACCATAACTCATATGTAAGGTTACAAAGGTTCTTAATAATGGGAAAAACTCCTTCGACTTAGTTGCAGTCTTCGTTGAAAATACAATTAATAATAAGGAGTATAAACACAAAACCAAACTCATACTTACTGTAATTACATTAACCTTTAGTAAAAACAAAGGATAACATAAAACCAATAATGCAAACATCGGTGGTGCTAATTGCCGTACCGTTGTAATTGCCTTATGTTTTTTATTGACATACACCTTCCAATATCCATACTGATAGAATTGAGAAAACAAGCCTTGAAAATTTGCTCGTACATAATACTTCAAGAATATGGATGTTTCTAACCAAATTTTACCCTTAGCTTTTGTCACTCTAAAATTAAAATCATCGTCCTGATTTCTAACTAACTCTTCATCAAAATAACCGATCTTATCGAACACCCAACTTGGGTACATAGGAGTACCAACGGTATCAACAAATCCAGAAGACTCAAGAGTTCTAAAGTTACCTAAACCCATTCCAAATGAGGTAGACATTGCTTTAGAAATTATCTCGCCAATTTCATTCAGATATACATTTTTCACATTACCACCTACACACCAAATAGAAGTGTTCTTTGTAAGTATTTCAATTGATTTTGATAAATAATTTTTAGATAATATTTGTCTCGCTCCAACTATTTGATAAAAATCAGTATCCCTACTTTTTATCCCTAAATTAAAAGCATATGGTGTAAATTGGTGACTGTTTTCAATTACATTTAAGGTAGAGTAAATACATTTTAATTTGGAAATTAATTCTAAGGTTCCATCGTCACTTTTACCATCAACGATAGTGACATATAATTCAATCGTTGCATCTAATTCACTATCGTAAATTGCTGTAATACATTCCTCAATGTTTTTGACTTCATTTCTGCAAGGAATGACAACTAATAATTTAGCCATTTTAATTAATTTTTTTCGCAGGAACACCTGCAACTATTTCTCCGTCAGATACATTTTTTACTACAACGCTCCCCATTCCAACAGTCACATCGTTTCCTACTGTTAATTTTTGACGAATTGAAGAACAAGGTGCAATCCATGAATTTGTCCCAACGGAAACACTACCCGCAATCATCGCATGCGCAATAACTAATGAATTTTCGCCAATTTCAACACCATGAGCAATATGAACTAAATTGTCAATTTTTACATTCTTATGTAAAATGGTAGAACCCATAACTGCCCTATCTATACAAGTATTATTCCCTATCTCTACCCCTTCGTGTAAAACTACATTTCCTACATGAGGTATTACATCGTAAAAACCATCTTCGTTTTTCTCATATCCAAAACCTACTCCACCTATAGTACAATTAGATCCAATTTTAACATTTGAATGAATGAAAGTATCAGATTTAATGACTGTATTTGCTCCTATGATTACATTAGAACCTAAAGTTACATTTGATTCAACAACCACATTTGGTTCAATAATTACTTCTTGTGGATTATACGAGGCACTAGGATGAATCAGCACACTCGAATGTATCATACCGTATTCAACTTTCTTTACGAAAAACTCACTCAATATTTTTGAAAATGTTAGTCTTGGATTTTTAACAATAACAAAATTAATTTGTTGATTATGAAAAATTTCTGTATTGTTATTATACGAATTTTCAGAAATTAAAATAGTACCTTCCTTACAATTCTTTATTAATTCAATATTCTTATCTGAACACCAACCTATTGACTCTTTTCCAAAATTAGTACTTGCAATACTTTGTACATTAGTAATCAGCACTGAATCGTTTGAAATCACTTTCAACACCTCAATTTTGGAAGTTATATCAGCTAAAATCATTTAGTTTTAATTTAATATCCAACGAACTATTTCAAATGCTTCTGCATATCTTGAACCTATTTGAACCCCTCTCGTTCTAGCTAAGGAACGAATAAAATCTTCGTCCGAATAAGATCTATGAGCTTGTGATTGATATGCTTGTAAAGCATCCACTTTGGTTTTAATATATTCTTCCCCTAAATGAATAAAACTAGATGTAGTGAACGAAAAATTATTCCATGGTAATTCATAAGATAAAATGCTACTAAACTTAAAAGCACGTAATCCTTCAACGGCAATGGTTTGATGGTCTTGATGTACATCATTTATTGCAGGAATAAAAACCAAATCCGGGTTAATCGAAGATCTCAAATTAATTAAATCATCTAAGATTTCTTGTCTATGATAACCAAAAGTTCTTACATCGTAGTCAAACAAAATTAAATTTTCAGGCTTTATTCCTAAAATACTTGTTGCTGCTTTTACTTCTGTAATTAATATATCTGAAGGAAATTCTGGTAAAACAGATTGTTGACAAGCTGAGAATGCTGCGTAAAACACTTCATGTCCTTCACTAATAAATTTTGCTATTGTTCCACCACATCCAAATTCACCGTCATCTGTATGAGGTGCTAATATTAAAATTTTACTCTTTTTAATTAACATATTAATAAAAATTTAGTAGTGGATATTAAACTCAACCTGGAATAAACAAAGATAGATATTCAAAGCTATTGAAGTATGTTAATTTCATCTTTTTCTCTCCAAGTATAACTAACCATAAAACATATCACTAAACTAAAAAACACAATCCCACTCTGCCTTTGTAAAACGGATTCAAAGAAGGAATTAAATATCAATACAGCACACAACACCAATAAAAAATAATTTTTACTCCTAAGTGCATGTTGAATTGTGAAAAACAAAAACAAAACGAGAATTAATAAGCCAATTAATCCAATTTCAGCGCCAGTTTGTAAAAACTGATTGTGTGGATTATAATTCTTTTGCGCTAAACGTCCTTGGCCATGTTGTAGTAATCCTTTGTGTAAATAATCCTCGAGATTTCCAGTACCCACACCTAAAGGATAATTTTTGATGGTTTCGTAAGAAACAACCCACATCATTAACCTTGCTTCATTACCTGTGGTTTTATGGGTTCGCTGCACAAAAACCGTTTGAGGATTATTGATAAAAACCTTCACAGCACGAATTGTACTATTGATCTCCAATTGATATTTAGGGATACTTCTTAAGGAAAGAATAAAAAGTGTTGGAATTACCAATAAGGAAAGAAAAAACAGCTTTTTACCATATTTTCTGTATATAAATCTTGCTAACAAAACACCTCCAAAAAGCATTAAAAATAAAAGTCCAGCAAGCGATAAACATAAAAAATAAATGAATAAATAGTAAATAGTTATGGGTACTAACCATTTTAAATTAAAATAGTTCCAGCGATTTCTCCATGCAAACCAATTAAAAAATCCACTCAATAAAATAAACATGGAATAATAGGAAGGATGATGAATAGAAGAAAAGTAAGAACTAAAAAAACAAGCAAGACTTCGCTTTGGAAACGTAAAACAATTAATAGAACCTGTTATACCAACAAATGAAATTAATAAAATTGATACCGTTAATACCACTGGAATAATCTGTATCGAATACTTTTTCTTAGGTACCCAAGAAAATAAGATTGGAAACAATAGAAAAGACAATTTATACTCGATGTATTTAGAAGCTAAATCAGGTCGAAAGGTAAAGTAACTGCCAAATAAATACGCCAAATATAATAGGGCTAATAACAATAAGGGTAAGTGAAATTGAAACTGTAACTCTCTTTTTATTCCGCCTACAATTAAAGCTATCACCATAAATAGTATGGGTAGCACTATCATTTTAGGGAATACTAATTCTACAAAAATTAGCAAACAGATACCAACTAGATAATAAAAACTAAAATCCTTTTTCATTCCAATCACATTAACGAAGTATAAATCGTAGTTAATTTATTCTCTTCAATAGTCCAATTATACTTTTCCAAAACGGATTTACGACCATTTCTACCCATCTGTTCGGATAATTCTGGATTACTTAATAAATGCTTTACTTGAACTGCTATTGCATTTATATCAAACGGATCAACACATACACCACATTGATTTTCAGAAATAATTCTTTCCCATAAAGGAAAATTGGAGGCAATTACTGGCAAACCACTATACATATATTCAAACATCTTTATTGGTAAGGAATCCACATAATTTTCTTGAGGATGTAGGGTTACAACACCAATTTTAGAGGAATTTAATATGGATACAATTTGTTGTCTATTCACCTGCCCAAACTCATTTACATTTTGCCAACCTTGCATTAAACTAAGCTCTTCTCTCAATGTCTCTGGCGAATAAGATCCAGCAAGATTTAATTTGATGTTATCTAAATGAGTTAGGACATCTACCAATTCAACAATACCTCGAATTTTAGTTATCCCTCCAACATAGCAAATCTCTTCTTTTCTTTCTTCCCAAGAAGGCAAAGAAACATTCTCGTCTAACAAAGGATAATTACAGATACTTTCTGTGTTAGCATTTACTTGTATAAATCGGTCTTTAATGGTAGGTGTTGAAACTACAATAAAATCTAATCGCTTGCAGATATAATTTTCAAAGGCTTCGTAAACTTTTGAGATAACTAAACGAAAAGGTTTGGGAATCCAATGTTTCCCTAAAATTTGTCTTGGAACATCTTCGTGGGAATCGTAAATAACTTTTTTTCCTTTCTTGTGCAATTTTAACCCGTAATACAACAAATCAGGGTCATGAAAATGATACACATCAGCATCTACTTCTAAAGCCTTTTCGTATACCAAACGTGATGCTTTATAAATTCGCTCTATTCTACTATTAAAATCACACGTAACTGAAATAATTGAAACATTATTCCATCGTTTACTTTCACAATTTACAGCAATTAAACTAACATCAAAATTTTCATTTTTAGCTAAAGAAGAGCATTCTTTATGAAAAATACGAATATCATCCGCTTTATGTACAGAAGTTAAATGACAAATTTTAAGCATGTGAAATCAGAGTAGAATAGAGTTGTACAAATTTTTGTTTATTAACCTCCTTGGTTGCTTTTTCAGTAATTAGTTGAACATTCTTCGTTTTAGCCTTCGCTAAATCTATTTGTAAAGCTTGAGAAAAGAAATCCGAAGTTAAATCTGTAACAATTAACCCATTCTCTAAGGTAGAAATCCATTCTCTATTCGCTGGTAAATCCGATACTATAGGAACGCACCCAGCATCCATCGCTTCTAATAAACTGATTGCTGTCGCATCGCTTTCTGGAATGGATACCCAAAAACTAGCTTTGGCATAATTCGCAAAATTAACTTCGCGATCTACCCATCCGATAAACGAAACATTTGGAATACGCAAGTCGTCCACAAGTTTTTTCAGGTGTTCTGTTTCTTCTCCAACAGCTCCAACAACCAATTTCCATTCTGGATGAATTTTTACAAAAACATCAAAAGCTCTAATTATTTGATCAACACGATATAAAGGTTTATGTAGTCGATTAGAATAAATGATTTTTTCCTTCGGTAATTGATGTGGATTCTGATTAATCCCAAAATTTGCAATTAAAATTGGTGTTGACTTAGTTAAATAGCTTTCCACTTCTTTCCCCACAAATTCAGCATCTGCAGTTATATAATCCACTTTATGGAGTATAAGTTTAATCATCCAACGAAAGAAAGTGTTTTTTTTTGGTAATAGCAAAATGTCACTACCCCAACACGTCAACACACATGGAATAGCTAGGAACAATGCTGCTAAAACGGTATAAAATGCATAACTGTTGGCTTGATGTATATGAATGATTTTCGGATTTAAAGATTTCAAGACTTTTCTTATCCGTAAAGGTGTCAAAAACAAATTCTGTAGTTTAAAACTAAAATCAAACGAATAATCAACTTTTAAATCAGTAGTCGAACAATTCGAAATTATATGAATAATCTCAAATTCACTAGCAATCAATTCTTTATAGTTCTTTAGGTGAACTGAATTAGAACCTATTAAAACTAGTGATTTCATTTAAGTTCATTTTTAGAATTAAATTCCTTTTTTTGGAAAAATACAAGACCTAAAATCAAAGCATATACACCAAAAATTCTTGGATTTGATAAAGGGGAATTTGTAATTCCGGAAATAAAAATAACAATTAAAATATAGAGGTAGAATTTATTATGTTTTAAAAAATTGATCGACTTAATAATCGGATATAATAATAAAAGAGAAAATAATAGGAATCCTATAAATCCGTATTTCCAGATTAAAAAAATCACTTCACTTTCAGGATAAATGTTGTGTGAATAAATATAATTTTTATTTGGCCCCCATCCAAATAATGGTTTTTCATAAATCATATCAATTAATATTTTCCACATGTCCAATCTTCCTTTAATCGATGTATTGGTTGATAATGAATTGTTAGTTAATATTTCTGGTACATGAGACTTACTTGATTCAGATGAAATTATTTCAGAATTATTAATAATCGGTTGACTTTGAACAGTACTTATCTCCGTATTCGTGAAATAGGAAAAGCTTTTAGTATCCAATAAAAAAACGAATGAACTAATAACTAATAATGAGAATAGAAATTTCAGAATTAATTTTAAACGAATTCTATTAAATATAATGAAAAACAATAGTAATACTAATACAGTAATTATTCCTGTTCTAGATTGACAAAATAGAATCATTATAAAGGATAAGTAAAAAGGATAATTACGCTTATAATCAACGATAGATTCTAACGTATTTGTAGCTAGAAAATAGCTAGAAAAAAATAAAAATAATACAGAGTTGTTATTTGGATTCCCCAAAGTTCCCAACATTCGCTTAGCTGCTGGAAGACCATCCGTATTTAATCCGAAATAGTGTAAATCAATACCATCCGTATCAAAAAAAGGTTCTATATAGGTGTTAAAATAAAAAATATTGAAATAATGAAATAGATTTATTACAACTAAACCTATAAATATTCGTTTAATTATTTTATCTAAATTAAATAGTTCATTTGTAAGTACTTGAAATGCTAAAGTTATTATTGCCGCAAATCTTACCATTTTTAAAACTTCAAAATATTCATTAAAAATCAATCGATTAGGATTAATTAGTATCGTTAGGCAGAAATAAAAAGAGACTAAAATGGAAAATTTAACAAAAGGTAAAATAGTAGGTTTTTGAATAATAAATTTAAGTAAAACAAACAGTAACAATAAATCTTCTAAACAAAAGTAAAAACCTGAAGAAATTTTTATCACTGGTATAAAAAACAAGCTAAACACAATACTAAACAGAAAGTATTTATCGTTCGGAAACAGCAATAGTAAACGACTTTTCATTAGGAAATAGTTTTAGTGTATTTAGCAAAATATACGTAGCTATAAGCAGTAATTAATAAAACGATAACTTTCAACATCGTATATATCCACATCACAGAAAGAAAACTTTGAAATACATTCTTCAAATCTAGAAAAAATGGCAATATTCCAAAACAAAAAACTTGAACAGCAATATCCAAAAGTCCTATGTAAAAATTCTCTTTTTGTCGTTTTAAAAGTAAAGGTAAATTTGAAAGAGGTGAGATAACAAAGTTTAAAGCCATCCATAACGCCATGATTTCTGAAAATCTTCCTGCATGACTCCATACTTTTCCAAAAACTAGCATAAAAATTTCTTCACCATAAAAATAAATCAAACCAAAAGGAAGTACAGAAATTAAAAATAAAATAAAAAAACTTTGATATAGTAAACGTATAATAGACTGACCTAGATTTAACATTTCAGCACATTTATTAAAAAAAACCTGACCAACCGATTGGCCAATAACTGCAATTGGTAAACTTAACATCATGGAAGCGTATACATAAGAACCAAAAATTTCTTTACCAAAATGGTATACAATTATAAAAGCAACAAATAAATCTCTTCCCATGTCCAATAAAGTATGGGGTAGAACAATTAATGGAAATTCTTTGTATTCACTTACTAAAACTTTCGTCTTTTTTGAACTTTTAATTTTAAAATACTTATTCTTAAAAAAATCTTTTAGAAAATGGAAACTAGATAAAAAATAACCAAAAAAAGTAGAGAATATTAATCCCAAAGCTCCAAAATGAAAATAACCTAGCCCTAGCTTAAATAAGTTGGAAGTTAGAGAATTCGTAATTCTTTGTTGCGAAATCTTTTTGAAATCTTTTGTTCGAATAGACCAATTTGTACCTAAATTAATAAAGGCAACAAACAATGAAGAAAAAATAGATAAAACGACGAGATTAATTAAATCTAAATCATATGATACATTAATCAGATAAATAAATCCAAAAATTAAGCTGATGATTGTAGAAACCAAGATTAAATTTACACCTAATCGATACAACAAATAAGCATGAAAATTTGATTTTGGAACAGGTAAACTTAATTCTAATCGAGCAGAAATTAAAGATGAAATAAAAGCTACCAATCTTGAATACAATCCAAAATCTGCCATATTACTTTCATTATAAAGTCTAGAAATTAAAGGAGATAAAGCGTAAGAAAAAACTTGTGCAAAAACAGTACCTGTCATTAAAACAAGTACATTTCTCATTAAATCTGATGATTTAATACGCTTTATCATAAAATTTTCTAAACTACTTCGCGTAATTTACAGAACGTTTTTCTCTAATTACAGTAACTTTCACTTGACCTGGATAAGTCATTTCTGTTTGAATTCTTTGTGAAATTGTAAAAGATAATTCGTCTGATTTTAAATCGGTTACTTTTTCAGCTTCAACTAAAACTCGTAATTCTCTACCTGCTTGAATCGCATATGCACTAGTAACACCATCGTAAGACAATGCTAAACTTTCTAGTTCCTTAATACGTTTGATATACGATTCTACAATTTCACGTCGAGCACCTGGTCGAGCACCTGAAACGGCATCGCACACTTGAACAATAGGCGCTATTAATGTAGTCATTTCGACTTCATCGTGGTGAGCACCAATTGCATTACAAACATCCGGTTTTTCACCATATTTTTCTGCTAATTTCATCCCTAAAATTGCGTGTGGCAATTCTGGCTCCTCATCTGGAACTTTACCAATGTCATGCAATAATCCTGCTCTTTTTGCAACTTTTACGTTTAATCCTAATTCTGCTGCCATAATAGCACACATATTAGCAACCTCGCGAGAGTGTTGTAACAAGTTCTGACCATAAGAAGAACGATACTTCATACGACCTACCATACGCGTTAATTCAGGATGTAAACCATGTATACCTAAATCAATGCATGTTCGCTTTCCAGTCTCCGCAATTTCTTCCTCTAAAGATTTTTTAGTTTTTGCTACTACCTCCTCAATTCTAGCAGGGTGAATACGACCATCTGAAACTAATTGGTGTAAAGACAAACGAGCAATCTCACGTCGAACAGGATCAAAACAAGATAGAATAATTGCTTCAGGTGTATCATCAACAACGATTTCAACCCCAGTAGCAGCTTCTAACGCACGGATATTTCGTCCTTCACGACCAATAATTCTACCTTTAACTTCGTCTGATTCAATATTGAACACTGAAACCGCATTTTCAACTGCTTGCTCTGTTGCAACGCGCTGAATCGTTTGAATGACAATTTTCTTCGCTTCTTTATTTGCGTTTAATTTGGCTTCTTCTGTTATGTCTTTGATGTGGACCATCGCCTGGGTTCGTGCCTCATCAATCAGTGCTTCCATCATATGTGTCTTCGCTTCCTCCACAGTCATCCCACTAATTCTAGAAAGCTCTGCTACACGTTTCTGTTGTGTTTTATCCAACTCTTGATTTTTTACTTCAACTGAAGTTAACTTCGTTTCAAGTTCTGATTTTAATTTTTCTATTTCTTTTTCAGAACGCGCCAATTCCTCCGTTTTTTGAGAAACAACTTTCTCTTTTGCTTTGAAACGATCTTCATTCGATTGCATTTTACGCTCACGATCCTTAATCACTTCTTCATGCTCCTCTTTTAATTTTAAGAAACGCTCTTTTGCTTGAAGAATTTTATCTTTTTTCAACGCTTCTCCATCATGCTCCGCGTCTGCTATAATTTTAGCAGTCCGCTTTTTAAGTACAATATTTTGTATAACAAAAGCAACTGCCCCCCCTGTTATCAATCCAATTAAACTCCCTAATAAAATATCCTCTACACTCATTTTTTAAATAATAAACCAACTTATTTTGGCGATTAGTACTATAATTTGTTTAGATCCTCTAATAACATTTCCAAAGAAAGTTCTAAATTATCTAATTCATTTTGTTGATTTGTCTGTTCAGGCGCGTTGCCACCTTTTGTTGCTAATTGTAAAGCAGTCATAGCTAATAAATCTTGCATATCTTTCACCGCATAATTTTCTTGCAACAATTTTATGGCACGGTTGATATCATCAGCAGCTTTCAAGATTTTTTCATCTTCCCCTTCATTTACGGTCAAAGGATAGGTTCTACCTGCTAGCGTGATTTTTAACGATAATTTACTCATGACTATTTTTTTAATTGACTGATACAGGTATCTATTTCTTTCACTAAATCATTAATCAAATCATCATGATTAACAACTGGAACGACCAAAGAAGTCTGTCTTTCTAACAATAACATATTGTCTTCATTTTGTTTTTTCAGTTCAAGATTTTCTATGTGCAACGTGTCAATTATATCCTGATTTGCAATGGCTAAGGAGGTAATCTCTGATTGCTTTGTCTGTAAAGACGCTAATTCAATTTCTAATAAAGCATTTTTCTCTTTCTCTTGCTTTAATTCGTTACTAACGTGATAAAATTTATCGCGAATTTCTGCTATAATATGCGCTATACGATCAGACATGTAAACCAACTTTTTTACAAAAATAATATTGTAATCTTAATTATTTAACCATTTAAATAAATACTTCTTAACAATACATTCTTTGTGAAGGAATTCAACCATTTAAATACGCCTTTAAAACAAAAAAGAGGTTGAACAATGATGTTCAACCTCTCAAGAAATTTAATGTTTGATTGGATATAACAATGTTCTCAAGAAAAAGTATATTCTCTAAATAATTATCAGTAAAACACTAATAAAAAGGTGATTGTGTCTATAAAGTCGAAGTTAATGAATCGAGTAAAAATTAATTTATGCTTGTGTAGTTGGAGTCCCAAAATTTACTGGTGGAGTCCCAGGAATTTCTTCCTCACTTATAAGCCCCATAACTTGTTCGTATTTTTGAACATTATCTATTAATGCTCGCATTAACTTTTTAGCATTATTTGGTGTCATAATAATACGTGATTTTACTTGAGCTTTTGGCATTCCTGGCAACATCTGCACAAAATCACATACAAATTCTGCATTTGAATGCGTAATGATCGCTAAATTGGAATAAATTCCAGCAGCAGTATCTTCATTCAATTCAATTGTAATTTGGTTTTCTGTATTTTCCATACTTTTATAAAATAAAAAAGGGCTTACTTTCATAAGCCCTTTTAGCGTGTTGTACTATTAATTTTCTTGTAACTCTTCTAAAGTTTCATTAGAGGAAACAATCATTTTTTGAAATTTACGAGTACCTGTTCCTGCTGGAATTAAGTGTCCAACGATTACATTCTCTTTCAATCCTAATAAATGATCTTCTTTTCCAGAAATAGCAGCCTCATTTAATACTTTCGTAGTTTCTTGGAAAGAAGCTGCCGAAATAAAGGACTGCGTCTGTAAAGATGCTCTTGTAATACCTTGTAACAATGGTGTTGAAGTTGAAGGTATCGCTTCTCTCGCTACAGCTATTTTTTTGTCAGCACGTTTCAATTGTGAATTCTCATCACGTAATTTACGCGCAGAAATAATCTGTCCTGAACGTAACTCTTCTGAATCACCTGCATCTGTTACTACCATCATACCATACAATGCATCGTTTTCTTCCATGAAGTCCGCTTTATGAACGGATTGTCCTTCTAAGAATTTAGTGTCACCACCATCAACGATTTCAACTTTTAGCATCATCTGACGTACAATTACCTCGAAGTGCTTGTCATTGATTTTCACCCCTTGTAAACGATATACCTCTTGAATTTCATTAACTATGTACTCTTGTACTTTCGTTGGTCCTTCAATGTTTAAGATATCGTTTGGAGTGATAGCACCATCCGATAATGGTTGACCAGCTCGTACGAAATCATTTTCTTGTACTAAGATATGTTTAGAAAGAGGAACTAAATAGCGACGTTCTTCACCAGTTTTAGAAGTGATAACAATCTCTCTATTTCCTCGTTTAATTTTACCAAATGCAGCAATACCATCAATTTCAGAAACTACAGCAGGATTAGAAGGGTTTCTAGCCTCGAATAACTCTGTTACACGTGGTAAACCTCCAGTGATGTCTCCAGTTTTACCTGAAACACGTGGGATTTTTACTAAGGTAACACCAGCTTCTACTTTATCACCTTGATTCACAGAAACGTGCGCATCAACAGGTAAACTATATTCTCTTAATACCTCTTTTGTTTTAGGATCAATAATGTGAATTGCAGGGTTTTTCTTCTTATCACGAGATTCGATAATCACGATTTCTGTATATCCTGTTTGCTCATCGACTTCTTCGCGGTAAGTAATTCCTTCAATAACATTATCATAAACAACCTTACCTGAAACTTCAGAAACAATTACAGCATTGTAAGGGTCCCATTTACAGATAATATCTCCTTTTTTAATTTTTTTATTGTTTTCAACCAACAATTCAGAACCATAAGGTACATTCGTAGACATTAATACAATTCCTGTATTATCATCCGTGATTTTTAACTCAGCAGAACGTCCAACAACTATTTTCTTAACACCATCTGCAGTTTTCAAGTCAATTGTACGTAATTCATCAATTTCTAATGAACCTGTAGCTTTTGCTTTCATATCTGAGATATCTGTAGAGTTAGATGCAGTACCCCCAACGTGGAAAGTACGTAATGTTAACTGAGTACCAGGCTCACCAATCGATTGCGCAGCAACAACTCCAACTGTATCTCCCTCTTGTGCTAAACGGTGCGTAGATAAACTTATTCCATAACATTTAGAACAAACACCTCTTCGCATTTCACACGTAAGTACAGAACGAATCTCCACTTCTTCAATACCAGCAGCAGAAATCGCCTCCCCAGCATTTTGTGTAATTAAATCTCCTGAACGAACGATTAACTCCGTAGTATCAGGATTGTAAATATCATGAACAGAAGTTCTACCAACAATTCGATCTAATAATGGCTCAACAATCTCATCATTTTTCTTCAATGCAGTCGCAACCAATCCTCTTAAAGTACCACAATCATTTTGATTAATGATAACATCTTGAGATACATCTACTAGACGACGTGTTAAGTAACCAGCATCGGCAGTTTTAAGAGCCGTATCCGCTAGACCTTTACGTGCACCGTGTGTAGAAATAAAGTACTCAAGAATTGAAAGACCTTCCTTAAAGTTAGATAAGATCGGATTCTCGATAATCTCTTGTGCAGAAGCTCCAGATTTTTGTGGCTTCGCCATCAATCCCCTCATACCTGACAACTGACGAATTTGCTCTCTCGATCCACGAGCTCCAGAATCAAACATCATATAAATAGAGTTGAATCCTTGGTTATCGTTTTTCAATTGATCCATCAACGTTTCTGTCAAACGAGAGTTAGTATGCGTCCAAATATCAATAATTTGATTATAACGCTCATTATTCGTGATAAGACCCATGTTATAGTTATTCATAACTTCTAACACGTCCGTTTCAGCTTTTCCAACTAAAACAGCTTTTTCACTAGGAATGATAATATCGTCTAAGTTGAAAGACAAACCACCTTTAAATGCCATGTGGTAACCTAATTCTTTGATATCATCTAAGAATTGAGCAGTACGAGCTGTACCAGAAACTTTTAATACGTTACCAATAATATCTCTTAATGCTTTTTTAGTTAATACGTCATTTACGAAACCAACTTCTCTAGGAACGTGTTGATTAAATAAAGTACGACCACAAGTAGTATCAATCATCATTAAAGTTGGAACACCGTTTTCATCTAAATCGTATGTTTTAACTTTAATAGGTGCATGTAATTCTAATTTACCCTCGTTGTTAGCAATTATAACTTCTTCAGGTGAATAGAAAATTCCACCTTCTCCAATTACCTTACGCTCTGGCGTTGAAACACGTGCTTTTGTAATGTAATACAAACCTAACACCATGTCTTGAGAAGGAACAGCAATTGGTGCTCCATTCGCCGGATTCAAGATGTTATGAGATGCTAACATTAACAACTGTGCTTCCAAAATTGCAGCATTACCTAATGGTAAGTGAACCGCCATTTGGTCACCATCAAAATCGGCGTTGAAAGCCGTAGTTACTAATGGGTGTAAACGTATTGCTTTACCTTCAATTAATTTAGGTTGGAAAGCTTGGATACCCAAACGGTGCAAAGTAGGAGCACGGTTTAATAATACAGGGTGACCTTTCAATATACTTTCCAAAATATCCCAAACTACAGGATCTTTTTTGTCAACGATTTTCTTCGCAGATTTAACTGTTTTAACAATACCACGCTCAATCATCTTACGAATAATGAACGGTTTGTAAAGTTCTGCCGCCATATCCTTAGGAAGACCACATTCGTGTAATTTTAAATCTGGTCCAACAACAATTACCGAACGAGCAGAATAATCCACACGTTTACCAAGTAAGTTTTGACGGAAACGACCTTGTTTACCTTTTAATGAATCTGATAAGGATTTCAATGGTCTGTTTGATTCCGTTTTAACAGCACTTGATTTACGAGAGTTGTCAAACAATGAATCAACAGATTCTTGAAGCATACGTTTTTCATTACGTAAGATAACTTCTGGTGCTTTAATTTCGATCAAACGTTTTAAACGATTGTTACGAATAATTACACGACGGTATAAGTCATTTAAGTCAGATGTAGCAAAACGACCTCCATCTAGTGGAACTAAAGGACGTAATTCTGGTGGAATAACTGGAACAACTTTAACAATCATCCATTCCGGTCTGTTTTCAATACGTGTTTGAGATTCACGCATAGACTCAACAACTTGAAGTCTTTTCAATGCTTCATTTTTACGTTGTACAGAAGTTTCAGTATTTGCGCTATGACGAAGATCGTAGGACAAAGAATCTAAATCCAATCTTTTTAATAAATCGTGAAGTGCTTCAGCACCCATTTTCGCGATAAATTTATTAGGATCATTATCATCTAAATGATGATTATCTTTAGAAACAACATCGGATTCTAAAATATCTAAATACTCTTCTTCTGTTAAAAAATCTAGATATTTAATCGCGGAACCATCTAAATGCGTTGCAGTACCCGTTTGAATAACTACATAACGCTCATAATAAATAATTTGATCTAATTTTTTTGTAGGTAAACCTAATAAGTAACCAATTTTGTTTGGTAACGAACGGAAGTACCAAATGTGAGCGACAGGAACAACTAGTGAAATATGCCCCATACGCTCTCTACGTACTTTTTTCTCAGTTACTTCAACACCACAACGGTCACATACGATTCCTTTATAACGAATTCGTTTGTATTTACCACAGTGACATTCATAATCCTTAACAGGTCCAAAAATACGCTCACAAAACAAACCATCTCTTTCAGGTTTGTATGTTCTATAATTGATAGTTTCAGGTTTTAATACTTCACCACTTGACTGCTCCAGAATGATTTCTGGAGAAGCAAGTGAAATAGTGATTTTGTTAAAACTACTTTGTTTTTTTGGTGTTTCTTTTCTAAAAGCCATTATATATTGCTTGTTTTCAAATTCAACAACTAGAGAATTAATCCATTGAGATATTTAATCCTAAACCTCTCAACTCATGTAATAATACATTGAAAGATTCTGGAATACCAGGTTCTGGAATATTGTCTCCTTTAACTATCGCTTCATAAGCTTTAGCACGACCCATTACATCATCCGATTTTACTGTCAAGATTTCTTGAAGGATATTAGCAGCACCAAATGCTTCTAATGCCCAAACCTCCATCTCACCAAAACGTTGACCTCCAAATTGCGCTTTACCACCTAATGGTTGTTGCGTAATTAAAGAGTATGGACCGATGGAACGAGCATGCATTTTATCATCCACCATGTGTGATAATTTCAGCATATAAATTACACCTACTGTAGCAGTTTGGTGGAATCTATCTCCAGTACCTCCATCATATAAGTATGTCTTACCTGATCTAGGTACACCAGCTTTATCCGTCCAATCATTAATTTCATCTGGTGTAGCACCATCGAAAATTGGAGTAGCAAATTTAACACCTAATTTTTCTCCAGCCCAACCAAGAACTGTTTCATAAATTTGACCTAAGTTCATACGAGAAGGTACCCCAAGTGGATTCAATACAATATCAACTGGTGTTCCGTCAGCTAAGAAAGGCATATCTTCCTGACGAACGATGTTTGCAACAATACCTTTGTTACCATGACGTCCAGCCATTTTATCACCCACTTTTAACTTACGTTTTTTAGCGATGTAAACCTTAGCCATTTTAACAATTCCAGCTGGAAGTTCATCTCCAACAGAAATATGGAATTTTTTACGTTTATATGCACCCAATAAATCGTTTGCTTTAATTGTAAAATTATGAATTACACGACCAATTAAAGTATTAACATTTGTATCGCTAGTCCAGTTTGATGGATTTACTATAGAGTAATCAATAGAAAGTAATGCTTTTTGTGAGAATTTACTTCCTTTCTTAATAATTTCTTCTTTGAAATTATTGAAAACTCCATTTGATTTCGTTTCACCTAAAATACTTACTAATTTATCAACTAGTTTTTCTTTAAGTGTATGGAAATCTTTTTCGTAATCTGAATCTAAAGACTCAAGGATTGGTTTGTCTTGTGCCTTAGATTTTCTATCCTTAACAGAACGAGAGAACAATTTTTTACCGATAACAACACCTCTTAAAGATGGACCAGCTTTCAAAGAAGCATCTTTTACATCGCCTGCTTTGTCACCAAAGATTGCACGTAATAATTTTTCCTCTGGAGATGGATCTGTCTCACCTTTTGGAGTGATCTTACCAATTAGAATATCCCCTTCTTTAATTTCAGCACCAATTCGAATTAAACCATTTTCATCTAAATCTTTTGTTGCTTCTTCACTAACGTTTGGAATATCCGAAGTTAATTCTTCCATACCACGTTTAGTATCTCTTACTTCTAATGTATACTCATCGATATGAATAGAAGTAAAAATATCATCCCGCACAACTTTTTCAGAAATTACAATCGCATCCTCAAAATTATACCCTTTCCAAGGCATGAAAGCTACTTTAAGATTTTGTCCTAAAGCTAATTCCCCTTGTTGTGTTGCATATCCCTCACAAAGTACTTGACCTTTTTCAACTTTATCCCCTTTTTTAACAATTGGTTTCAAGTTAATCGTTGTACTTTGATTTGTTTTTTGGAACTTAGTTAAAGCATAGTGTTTCGTTTCACTGTCAAAACTTACCAATTTATCATCCGCATTCCAATCATAACGAATTACGATTTCATTTGCATCAACATATTCAACAGTACCGTTACCTTCTGCATTAATTAATACACGAGAATCACGCGCAACTAAACGCTCAATACCAGTACCAACAATTGGAGAATTAGGTTTTAATAATGGAACTGCTTGACGTTGCATGTTAGATCCCATCAATGCACGGTTGGCATCATCATGCTCCAAGAAAGGAATTGAAGAAGCCGCAATAGATGCAATTTGATTTGCACCAACATCCATTAAGTGAAGATTTTTAGGATTAACAACAGGGAAATCACCTTCAAAACGCGCTTTAACAACATCATTTAGGAATTTACCTGAATCATCAATATTTGCATTTGCTTGCGCAATCATTTTTGCATCTTCCTCTTCAGCGGTTAAATAAACAGGTTCATCTAACTTCACTTTACCATCCACAACTGCACGATAAGGAGTTTCAATGAATCCTAATTTATTCACTTTCGCATAAACACACAGAGAAGAAATCAAACCAATATTTGGTCCCTCTGGTGTTTCGATAGTACACAAACGACCGTAGTGTGTGTAGTGAACATCTCGAACCTCGAAACCAGCTCTTTCTCTTGATAAACCACCTGGTCCTAGAGCAGATAAACGGCGCTTGTGTGTTACCTCAGAAAGTGGATTCGTTTGATCCATAAATTGAGATAACTGGTTAGTTCCAAAGAAAGAATTAATTACAGAAGATAATGTTTTAGCATTGATCAAATCGATTGGAGTAAAAACCTCATTATCACGTACGTTCATACGCTCGCGAATTGTTCTTGCCATACGTGCTAAACCAACTCCAAATTGAGCATATAATTGTTCGCCAACTGTTCTTACACGACGATTTGACAAGTGATCGATATCATCAACATCTGCTTTTGAGTTAATTAACTCAATCAAATATTTAATGATACAAATTATGTCATTTTTAGTTAATACACGAGATGTCTCTGTATCTTCTAATTTTAGTTTTTTATTTAATCTGAAACGACCTACTTCTCCTAAATCGTAACGAGTATCGGAGAAGAATAATTTCTCAAATACACCCTTAGCAGTTTCATAATCTGGTGGTTCAGCATTACGTAATTGTCTATAAATATGCTCTACAGCTTCTTTTTCAGAGTTAGATGTATCTTTCTGTAAGGTATTATAAATAATAGTAAAATCTGCAGAGTTTACATCTTCTTTATGTAAGATAACCGTTTTAACTCCTGCATCGATAATTAAATCAATGTGTTCATCAGCAATGATTGTTTCACGATCTAAGATTACTTCATTACGTTCAATAGATACAACTTCTCCTGTATCCTCATCAACGAAATCTTCGATCCATGTTTTTAAAACACGTGCAGCAAGTTTTCTTCCGGTTAATTTTTTCAAATTAACTTTTCTAACTTTTACTTCATCCGCTAATCCAAATATTTCAAGGATATCTTTATCCGTTTCATATCCGATAGCTCGGAATAATGTAGTTACTGGTAATTTCTTTTTACGATCGATATATGCATACATCACATTATTAATGTCTGTAGCGAATTCAATCCAAGAACCTTTAAAAGGAATAACACGAGCAGAGTATAACTTAGTCCCATTCGCGTGGCGACTTTGACCAAAGAAAACTCCTGGAGAACGGTGTAATTGAGAAACAATAACACGCTCCGCTCCATTAACTACAAATGATCCTTTCGGAGTCATATAAGGAATTGTACCTAAATAAACATCTTGAACAATAGTTTCAAAATCTTCATGTTCAGGATCCGTACAATATAACTTTAATTTAGCTTTCAGTGGAACACTGTAAGTTAAACCTCTATCAATACATTCTTCAATTGTATATCTTGGTGGATCAATAAAATAATCCAAGAATTCTAATACAAATTGATTTCTTGTATCCGTAATAGGAAAGTTTTCAGAAAATACTTTAAAAAGACCTTCACTATTTCTGTTTTCTGGAGTAGTTTCCAATTGGAAAAACTCTTGGAAGGATTTTAATTGAATATCCAAAAAATCAGGATATTCAATTGGGTTTTTGCTTGAAGCAAAATTTATTCTTGTCGATTTGTTGGTTGGTGTTGCCAAGGCTAAAAGAATTAATTGAAAATTGGACTCTTATTTGCACTCATTTTAAAAAATAGGAATAGGCACTACTCAAGAGTAGTGCCTTTCCTATATATTTTAAGTCGAAATTATTTAACCTCAACTTCAGCACCTGCTTCAATAAGAGCAGCTTTAAGTGCTTCAGCTTCGTCTTTAGAGATACCTTCTTTCAAAGTTGAAGGAGCAGCATCTACTAAATCTTTAGATTCTTTCAAACCGTTACCAGTTAATTCTTTCACTAATTTCACTACAGCAAGTTTGTTTGGTCCACCAGCTTTTAAGATTACATCAAATTCTGTTTTCTCTTCAGCAGCTTCACCAGCACCAGCACCACCACCAGCAACCATTACTGCAGCAGCAGCAGCAGGTTCGATTCCGTACTCATCTTTTAATATAGTAGCAAGTTCATTAACTTCTTTTACTGTAAGGTTTACTAGCGTTTCCGCGATTTGTTTTAAATCAGCCATTTTATTTTAGTTTAAAAATTTTAACAATTTATTTAATTAATTACGCTCTTTCTTCAAGCGTTTTCAAGATACCTGCAATTTTACCACCTTGACCTTTAAGAGCAGAGATAACGTTTTTAGCAGGACTTTGAAGCAATCCAATGATTTCACCAAGAAGTTCATCTTTAGACTTAATATTTGCAAGTGTTTCAAGTTGATTATCTCCAATAAAGATAGCTTCACCAACAAATGCTCCTTTAAGAACAGGTTTTGAATTTTTCTTACGAAACTCTTGAATAATTTTAGCAGGAATATTACCTACTTCTGCAAACATAATTGATGTAGGTCCAGCAAGTACTTCAGACAATTGTCCGTAATCAATACCTTCCACACGTTGCATTGCTTTTTCAAGAAGTGTATTTTTCACAACTTTTAAAGTAACACCAGATTGGAAACATTTTCTACGTAAGTTATTTATAACTTCAACTGTTAATTCAGAAGTATCTGCCAAATAGAATACACCAGCTTGTGTTAATTCTGCAGTCAGATCGTCTATGTATTTAGCTTTGTCTTCTTTTGTCATAATTACTAAGTTTTTAAGCTAACACAGATTTAGCATCAATTTGAATACTCGGACTCATAGTTGAAGATAAGTACAAACTTTTGATATAAGTACCTTTCGCTGCAGATGGTTTCAATTTGTTTAAAGCAGATACAAGTTCAGCAGCATTATCACGTAATTTAGCACCATCAAAGCTAGCTTTTCCGATACCTGCGTGAATGTTTCCATACTTGTCAACTTTAAAGTCGATTTTACCAGCTTTCACTTCTTCAACTGCTTTACCAACTTCCATCGTTACAGTACCAGTTTTTGGATTAGGCATTAAAGATCTAGGACCTAAAATTCTACCTAAAGCACCAACTTTACCCATAACTGAAGGCATAGTGATAATAACATCGATGTCCGTCCATCCACCTTTGATTTTTTCAATGTAGTCATCTAAACCAACGTGATCTGCTCCAGCAGCTTTAGCTTCAGCTTCTTTGTCAGGAGTACAAAGTACAAGTACTTTAACATCCTTACCAGTTCCATGAGGTAAAGCAACAGTTCCACGAACCATTTGGTTAGCTTTTCTAGGATCAACTCCTAAACGTACACTGATATCTACAGAAGCATCGAACTTTGTAGTAGTAATTACCTTAACTAAATCACATGCTTCAACTAAGGTATAAGCTTTAGCTAAATCAACTTTCGCTAAAACTTCTTTTCTTTTTTTAGAAATTCTTCCCATGTTTAACACTATTTAGTTTTAGGTGCATCACCACCCTTAACAGTTACACCCATACTTCTTGCCGTTCCAGCAACCATAGACATTGCTGCATCCACTGTAAAACAGTTTAAGTCAGGCATTTTGTCTTCTGCGATTGTTTTAACTTGATCCCAAGTCATTGAACCAACTTTCGTCTTGTTAGGCATAGCCGAACCTTTCTTAAGTTTAACAGTTTCCATGATTTGAATCGCTGTTGGAGGCGTTTTGATAACAAAATCAAAAGATTTATCACTATAAACAGTGATAACACATGGTAAAACCTTTCCTGGCTTATCCTGCGTTCTAGCATTGTATTGCTTGCAGAATTCCATAATGTTAACCCCTTTTGCACCTAGTGCGGGACCAACTGGAGGAGCTGGATTGGCTGCACCACCTTTGATCTGTAATTTGATCAATGCTGCTACTTCTTTAGCCATTATATTTAAATTATGTAGTCAACGTGAACGTCAAAAGGGAAGCTTTAGACAATTGGTTCACTCCTACGGGTTAATACAAAATTATATTTCTTTTTCTACTTGCATGTAGCTCAACTCAAGTAAGTTTTTACGACCAAAGATCTTCACCATTACTTTAAGTTTTTTCTTGTCTTCATTTATTTCATCGATGGTACCTGAGAAATTATTAAATGGACCATCAATAACTTTTACTGGTTCACCAATTACGAAAGGAATTTTCATTTCTTCTTCCGATTCTAATAACTCATCTACTTTACCAAGAATACGATTCACTTCTGAGAGTCTCATTGGAACAGGATCACCTCCTTTTTCAGTTCCTAAGAAACCTATGACGTTAGGTATGCCTTTAATAACGTGTTCAACTTCACCAACAAGAGAAGCTTCTATTAGTACATATCCAGGAAGATAATTTTTTTCTTTACTAATTTTTTTTCCGTTTCTAATTTGGAAAACTTTTTCAGTAGGAATTAATACTTGTTCTACGAAGTCAGTCAATTTAAGTCTAGAGATTTCAAGTTCTAGGTATTCTTTCACTTTTTTCTCTTTCCCACTCACAGCACGAACAACATACCATTTCTTCTTAATCTCACTCATAGCGATTAATTAAACATTTGATAAATGAAACCTAATAATCCTTTCCAAGCAGATTTTTCTTCTCCTGAAATTCCGAAAACGAAATCCATTACAAAGATTAATACAGCGAAGATTAGTGTTGCAATAACAACTATAATTGTATTGTTTTGCAATTCTTTCCAAGTTGGCCAAGAAACGTTATGAACCATTTCATTGACTGTTTCGTCGATGTATGTTTTAAATTTTGACACTTTACTAAGTATTAATTTGCACGGGCGGTAGGGTTCGAACCCACGACCAATGGTTTTGGAGACCACTACTCTACCAGCTGAGCTACGCCCGTGTGTAAAAAGGGGGAACAAGTCCCCCTTCACAATTTATTATTTTATTTAATCTAGTGATTAAGCGATAATCTCTGTAACTTGACCAGCACCTACAGTTCTACCACCCTCACGGATAGCGAAACGTAAACCTTTGTCCATAGCTACAGGAACTATTAATTTCACGTTAATTGAAACGTTATCACCTGGCATAACCATGTCACGTCCGTCTGTTAAGAAAATCTCACCTGTTACATCCGTTGTACGGAAGTAGAATTGTGGACGGTATTTATCATGGAATGGAGTGTGACGTCCACCTTCTTCTTTTTTCAATACATAGATTTCAGCTTTAAAATCTGTGTGAGGTTTAACTGTACCTGGTTTAGCGATAACCATACCACGTTTTATTTGAGATTTCTCAATACCACGTAATAAAAGACCAACGTTGTCACCAGCTTCACCTCTATCTAAGATTTTACGGAACATCTCAACCCCAGTACAAGTAGAAGATAATTTAACATCACCCATACCTAAGATATCAACTGCATCACCTGTATTGATAACTCCTGCTTCAATTCTTCCTGTTGCTACTGTACCACGACCTGTAATCGTAAATACATCTTCAACTGGCATCAAGAATGGTTTATCAACGTCACGTGGAGGAAGTTCGATGTAAGTATCAACTGCATCCATTAATTCGTCAACTTTAGCAACCCAAGAAGCTTCACCGTTCAATGCACCTAATGCTGAACCTTGAATAACTGGAGTGTTATCGCCATCGTATTTGTAGAAAGATAATAACTCACGGATTTCCATTTCAACTAATTCAAGTAATTCAGCATCATCCACCATATCCACTTTGTTCATGAAAACAACCATTCTTGGAACACCTACTTGGCGACCTAAAAGGATGTGCTCACGTGTTTGTGGCATTGGTCCGTCAGTTGCAGCAACTACAAGGATAGCACCATCCATTTGAGCAGCACCTGTAACCATGTTTTTCACGTAATCCGCGTGACCTGGACAGTCAACGTGTGCGTAGTGACGGTTTAAAGTTTCATACTCAATGTGAGAAGTGTTAATAGTAATACCACGTTCTTTTTCTTCAGGAGCATTGTCGATTGAAGAGAAATCACGTACTGCAGCAAGACCTTTAGACGCTAATACGCTAGAGATAGCAGCAGTTAATGTTGTTTTACCGTGGTCAACGTGACCAATAGTCCCGATGTTAACGTGTGGTTTCGAACGGTTAAAATTTTCTTTAGCCATTGTTTTTGTTACTTTTTAGTTATTAATTAATTGCCATTTTACAAATATACAAAATTTCACCCAATAATTGGATGAATCTCTGCATGAGCCAATGACGAGAATTGAACTCGTGACCTCTTCCTTACCAAGGAAGCGCTCTACCCCTGAGCTACACCGGCAATCTTTTAAAAAATGAGCGGGAGACGAGATTCGAACTCGCGACCCTCAGCTTGGAAGGCTGACGCTCTACCAACTGAGCTACTCCCGCTTATACTAAATTCTTCAATGTGTTGTGGGGGTAGATGGACTCGAACCAACGATACCGTGAGGTGACAGATTTACAGTCTGCTGCAATAGCCACTATGCGATACCCCCAAAAATGGAGCCGGTGGAGGGACTCGAACCTCCGACCTGCTGATTACAAATCAGCTGCTCTAGCCAACTGAGCTACACCGGCGCATTGAATATGGTAATTAAATTTTAAAAGAACGATTTAAATTTCCCGTTTGGGTTTGCAAATATACAAATGATTTTTATGTCTACAAACATTTGGAAGGTTTTTTTTGAAAAATTTACAGGAGGATTAATTTTCCTCCTGTAAATCTATTGTTTTCAATTATTTAAAATGCTTTTTCCTTCTCCTTTAGAACTTGTTTTCTTACTGCCTCTACTGCTAAATCTACCGCTTCCTCAAATGACTTAGCTTGTTTTTTAGCAAAAAGTTCTTTACCTGGAAGATGAACTTTAACCTCCCCTATCTTATTATCTACATCTGTTGTGTTTTCTAAACGAAGGAAAACCTCGCCAGATACGATGTGATCATTAAATAAATTTAGTTTTCCCACTTTTTCTTCAATGTAATCAACCAATTTTTTGTCAACTGAAAAGTGAACTGAATGTACTTTGATATCCATGACTTTACTTTTTGTGCCCACGCGGGTGTGCTTGTGAATAAATACTATTTAATTGTGTAAACGAACTATGAGTATACACTTGAGTT
>Ga0114962_10000152_pt1 | contig 59307 bp, 50 predicted proteins | sample C_130820_MF_Meta_FD_87017 | JGI IMG/M metagenome (GOLD analysis project Ga0114962, IMG submission 87017) | Freshwater microbial communities from Lake Croche, Canada to study carbon cycling - C_130820_MF_MetaG | ecosystem: Environmental > Aquatic > Freshwater > Lake | place: Lake Croche, Canada... | reverse complement strand
TTTCTATTTTTTGATCCCAATCATCCATCAAAGCAACGTCCAATGAAGGCGTTCGAATCAATTGCGCCCATATAGGTAAATTCTTCATCACCACCGCAGATACGTCTCCCAATAACATACTTGAATTCATGGGATTACTGGATAAACTTCCTCCAATGGATAAACCTTTTCCCTCAAAAACCTTGGTGTCAGGTTTATTATTGACCAGCAAAGTAATCATATCTTTGCCTCCCATTAAATGACAATCTTCCAAAGACTCCTTGGAAACAGGGATAAATTTGCTCCTCGCATTGGTGGTTCCCGACGACTTAGAAAACCAAGAAACAGGGCTAGCCCAAAGTACTTGCTCTTCCCCCTTCATCATACGGTCGATAAATGGAAAAATTTCCTCGTAAGTAGAAATTGGAACGGCCGACTTAAATTGTTGATAATTTTTAATAAGGCCATATCCATACATTTTGCCCCATTCCGTGTATTTGGCATCTGCCAATAATTGGAATAAACAAGCTTCCTGTAATTCGTAGGGACGCGTGTACATGGCCTCAATGCGAGGCATTCTCTTCTTCATTAACCACAATAAGGTTTCGTTAAAAAGCGACATGCATTTATGGATGATAAATAGTTATGGCCCTATTAGGGTAATCTGTGATGAAACCATCTACTTTTAAATCGATCAATTTTTTCATTTCTTCCACCTCATTCACTGTCCAGGGGATGACTTTGATATTTCTTGTATGACAAAAATCTACCACCGATTGATCAACTGAAGTATAATTTGAGCTAAAAATTTCAGGAACAAAACCTAGTTCTTTGATCGTATTTTCAGGAGATTTTCTACTCACCAATGCAGATAATTGAACAGCAGGGTAGTTCCCCTTTTGAATGGACTGGTGCCAAAATTTTAACACATTGAAATCGAAACTTTGTAAAACGATGAAAGGACTATCCACGTATTTTTTAATAATCGAATTGACTTGATTAGAAAGCTCTTCTACGCTCTTGGGTTGAGAAATTCCATATTCCTTTTCATCTGATTTAATCTCAATGTTGTAATAAATAGCTTTCCCTGTTTTCTTTCGAAAGGCTTCGGCCATTTTTAATACATCGGCCAATAAAGGTTTAAAACAGGCGATTTTCTGCTGTTCTGGGAACAGAGCATTCCCTCTTTTTCCTACATCAAATGACTTAATTTCGTCATAAGTCATTTGAAACAAATTCAACCTTTCTTGATTTTCTTTACTTACTGACAGCCCATCCGGAAAACTAGCGTACAAAGCATTCATGTAAGGCTCATGAGAAACCACCACTTGGCCATCTGCCGATAAGCAAACGTCCATTTCTAAGACTTGAACGCCAATTTGTAAGGCATGATCAAAAGCGACTAAGGTATTTTCTGGATACAATCCTCTGCAACCACGGTGACCTTGAATAAATGGCATTTGAGCGATAATACTCATGTTAATAGACAAAAAGAAACATAAAAATACAATTTTCATAATGGTTTCATCGACTTCGTTCGGGTTTGACTTATTTCATCCAATTGGGCAAAAACTTTTTTATACAATTCCTTAAAAGCTACGGGATCTTTTATGTAATCGTTTAGGCTATTGGAAAAACGAGCCGAATCGATACTGTGTTTTTTAAATACTTCTTTTTCAAAATAATTATAAACTACCAAAGAGGAATCTACCGTTTCTAAATGCATGGAATTAACTTTTCCTTCTGTTAAATGAATGTCAACCAAAATTTGAATCATTTTTGCTTCTGGCAAAGTCTTGAAAGTTTTGTTTTCACTACATGAAAAAAAGAAAGGAATGAATAAAAAAATATATTTGCACATGCTAAAAAATTTGTACACAAATTAGAAAGCTTTTGCGAATATTCATTGGAAATCATGACTTTTCCCTAATTTTCATTTTAAATCTCTAATTTTAACCTTTATATTCCATCAATCTATATCCCACCATATGGATATTCGGTCATTTTTTATACATGCTGTTAACCTAGAAATTCGCATCAGAAAAGCGATTAATACCCAAATGCAAGGGAATTTTTCGTCTGTTTTTAAGGGTTCTGGTTTGGAATTTAGTGATTTACGACAATACCAATACGGGGATGATGTGCGACACATTGATTGGAATACAAGTGCCAAAGGACATGGAACTTTTGTAAAATTATACAAGGAAGAAAAAGAGCAAACCGTTTTTTTTCTGTTAGATGTAAGTGCTTCAGGAAATATTGGTAGACAAGGGAAAAGTAAATTGTCGACCATGAAAGAAGTAGCGGCCGTTTTAGCCATTTCTGCAATGAAAGAAGCGAGTCATATCGGATTTTGCTGCTATTCAGATAAAAACGAAAAATTCATGGCTCCGGCAGCTGGAAAGAAACACGGATTCAAAGCTATTTCAGAACTCTTCAAATTAGAACCCGAAAATAAAGGAACAGATATCAAAGGTGCCTTATTATTTTTATCTCAAGTTTTAAAACGCAGAAGTTTGATTTTTATCTTATCCGATTTTATTGACAGCGGCTTTGAGGATTTCTTGAAAGCAACCGCCAATAAGCATGATTTGGTTGTTATTCAAATCAATGACAAACAAGAACTGAAATTGCCTTCAATGGGCATTTTGCCTATTTATGACCCTGAATTTAATCGAACAACCTGGGTAAATACCTCTTCGAAATCGTTTAAAAAATTACTTTTGGAAGAAACAGAAAAAAAAGGTGTTCGTTTGAAAACATTATGCAAACAATGGCGCGCCGATTACATTTCGGTTCAAGCTGGTGAAGATTTTGTACCCGCATTGATCAAATTATTTAATACTAGAAAATAATGAATCAACAGGATTTACAAGTACAGGGAAAGTTTTTGGAAGATTCTGTCAAAATAGGGCAGATACTTCATTATACTATTTTTGTAAAACATCCGAAAAACCAAGAAATCTTTTTCCCATCCATCCAACAAAATTTAGGCGCCTTTGAGCCCGTTAAAAGACAATATTTTGTTACCAAAACGAACGCTGGAAATAGCCTAGATTCAGCAGTCTATACCTTTCGATTGTTCACAATTAAAAATAGTCACATCTTAAACTTCCCCATTTATGTAATGAAGGGCCAAGATTGTACCCTAATTTCTCCGAAACCAGATACTATTTTTTTAAAACGATTGGTGAAACATCCTGAAAATATCAACTTAGACAAGTTGTATAGTCAAATCGAAATTCCGCCATTAACACCCAAAACCGAACTGAAAAACATACTTTCTTGGAGCCTAAGTATTATTATTATATCTGGACTTACGTATTGGTTTTTTGGAAATCGTATCAAGCAAAGGTATAGATTGTATATTCTTTGGAGAAAAAATTTAGAGTTTAGAAGAAGTTTTCAACGATATTTTAGAAATATTACCAATACAAGCGTGGGTCTAAGAAATCTTGAAAAGGCTTTTACCTTGTGGAAAGTGTATTTAGAATCGCTTACAAAAATTCCTTTTTCCACTTATACAACTAAAGAAATGCTAGACAATTTGAATATTAAGCATTTGGATAAATATTTGAATGAAATAGATTCAGCTATCTATGGAGGTAATTTTTCCGCTAAAACAACCAATTCTGTGATGGATTTAATGAATATTGCGACGAATATTTACCACTCGCAAAGGAGGAAAGTTAAACTAGAAAGCAAGAAAAAATGAAATCGACGCTAGAATATTATTGGAATGAGATCCAATCGATTTTTTCTTTTCAATGGGAAAATCCTCTATTCTTGTACTTATTGCCACTTCCATTGTTCATATATTTGATAAAAAACGTTTGGCAAAACAATAAAAGAGCTAAAATAAGCCTTTCATTTGCCCAACCATTGGTACAAAACAAATTAACAAGACTCCTAAGTTTTATCCCCGAAATCATCCAAAGTGCCATTTTACTGAGCTTAATCATTGCAATATCAGAACCCTATGAATCCATCATACATCACAAAAAAGAGGCTCAAGGAATAGACATTGCAATAGCCATTGACCTATCCTCTTCCATGTTAACAAAAGATGTATACCCTTCCAGATTGGAAGTAGCAAAAAAGGTGGCAAAAAAGTTCATTCAAAAAAGGCAAATGGACCCCATTGCATTAATTGCATTTGCAGGAGAACCCTATTTGGCTTGCCCAATCACATTGGACAATAAATATTTACAAGGGGCGCTTGGAGCATTGGAATCAAATCTCATACCAGAAGAAGGTACCGCGCTCGGAGATGCTTTAGGAATGTGTTTGAATCAAATACGAGACAATCCGAAGTCAAAAAAGATCTGTATCTTAATCAGTGACGGAAAGAATACCACAGGAAATTTAGATCCAAATATCTCAGCTAAGCTAGCCCAAACATTTAAAATTAAGGTGTACACTATCGCTGTAGGATCCAACAATACGAATATAGACCCCATAGACGAAAGCACATTGAGAAGCATTGCTACGCAAACCGATGGTAAATTTTTTAGAGCCACCGACTCGAACGCATTACAAAAAACCTTCAATGAAATTGATTATTTAGAAAAAACAAAAGTAAATAATATTACTTGGGAAGAGCGAATTGATCAAAGCACCTTTTTTATCCAATTAGCCTTCCTATTATTCATTTGTGGTATGATTCTAAGGTTAACTTGGATCAATAATATGTTAGAAGATTAATATGATTTTATTCCCCAACGCAAAAATAAACCTTGGATTATACGTCACCGAAAAAAGGGCTGACGGATTTCATAACTTGGAAAGCGTCTTTTTTCCGATAAATTGGACAGACATTTTAGAAATTACACCTCAAGATTCCTTTGAGTTTAGTTCTTCTGGATTAGCTATTTCAGGAGATGTAAAAAACAACCTATGTTATAGAGCGTATCAAATACTTCAAAATGACTTTCAAATTCCAGGCGTACACATCCATTTACATAAAATTATCCCGATGGGGGCAGGATTAGGCGGTGGAAGTTCAGATGCGGCCTTTACATTAATGGGTCTTAGAGATCTTTTTGGATTACCTTTGACTAACGCAGATTTGATTCCATATGCTAAAAAATTAGGAAGCGACTGCTCCTTTTTTCTATTAAATTCCCCAGCTTTTGGAATAGGTAAGGGAGATGAATTAAGTCCCATCGAATGCACCATCAAAGATCCATTTTTTGTTCTGGTTTATCCTAAAATTGGGATATCAACCCAAGAGGCCTATGCAAATATCTGCGTTTCTCCAGCAAAAAACTACCTTCCAGATGCCTTAAAAAGACCTGTTTCAGAGTGGAAATCAATTATACACAACGATTTTGAAGACAGCGTTTTTCCCAAACATCCCATTTTAAAAGAAATCAAAGAAGAACTCTATGCTCTTGGGGCCATATACGCTTCCATGAGTGGTTCAGGTTCCACATTATTTGGCATTTTTGATCAAGAGATTGAAATACCAGAAAAATGGAAGAATTATGATGTAAGATGTGTGATGTATGATGTATGATGTATGATGTAAATTATAAACTTTTACCTATTTCCTATTACCTATTACCTTTTACCTACTACCTACTACCTCTTACCTTTTACCTCATTCAGCTTTCTGCTACCACCTCTTTTACTTCTGGAACCATTCTAGTCATTAAGGTTTCTATACCCGCTTTTAACGTGATGGTAGATGAAGGACAACCTGAGCAAGAACCTTGTAAAATGACTTTTACTTGTCCAGTTTCTTCGTTGAATGAATGAAAGGAAATGGCACCGCCGTCTGATTCAACTGCAGGTTTGACATATTGATCTAGAACATTTTTGATTTTCGTGATAATTTCTGAATCCGTTGATTCAGTAACGTCTGCATAATTGCCTTCTGGCAAACTGAACACCGGTTTTTTATCAGCAAAATAGGTTTTTAAATATTGTTTTATTCCGAACAATTCGTCTTCCCAAGCAATATTTTCTGATTTTGTTAAGGTAATAAAATTACTAGTTATGAACACTCTTTGGACAAAATCGAATCCAAACAAAGCCACTGCTAAAGGTGAAGATTTTTCTTTCGTCAATCCATCTGCAGGTTGTTCATAATCAAATGATAATCCGTCTGGCAATAATTCAATATTGAAGACGAATTTCATTGAGTGCGGATTGGGGGTAGATTCCGTGTAAATATGGATGGTTGGACTAAGCATTTTCGAAATTAATTGGGTGAGAATTTATAAAGCAAATTTAACACATAAGTTTCAATTAAGTGATGATTTTTGAATTATGGATTGAGAATGTAGAATGTAGAATTAAGAATGTAGAATGTAGAATTATCTATACACTATTCCCTTTTACTTAAGTCTTACATCATACATCTTATACATCATACATCTTAAGTCATACATCATACATCATACATCTTACCTAACCACTGCAAACCTCTTTTTCGCTTCTTTTCTTGAGAACGCATTAAAATGCCACCACTCAAAATCGATGGGCATAAATCCTGCCTTTACCATAGTTTTTCGCAATAATAATCGGTTCTGATAGGCTTTGGAAGATAATTGACCATTCTTTAAAAATTGTTTTTCTAATTTAGGATAGGCCAATTCACCAAAAAAATCATATTTCGTACCCATATCCAAAGCTTGCCCTTTTTCGTCTGCTAATGTCAAATCAATGGCGCTACCATAATTATGAATGGAGTGCTCTTTCGGATCGGCTACATATTTTTTTCGTTCAATGGGAGCTAAATCACTCAAAGTATTCCATAAAACCCATTGAATTGATAAAGGCCTAGCTGCATCATAAATCAAAATGTGGTAGCCTTGATTCGATTGCTGTAGAAGCTCATTTGCTTTTTTTAATTTGACAATCACTTGTTTTTGTAAATAGGCAGTAGTCAGACAACCATAGACGTTTTTTTTCATGAAATTATCAGACGTTGCATATTTTAATTCCACCAGAATAGAAGGAAGTTCTTTTTTGACTTCTAAAAGTCCTTGCTCTCTCATGGCTACTTCATGTGAACAAGTGGTTTTCTGCGCCCACCCATACAATAGCGAACTAAAAAATAACAAAAAAAGAAAAAGTGTGTGAAAGGGTTTTTTCATAATTAAACAAAGAATTTCCCTAAATTTAGACAAATTTTTAACGAAAAAATGCCTTTTTAACAGGCGCGATCAACAATGGCTTTAAATTGGATTTGGTTTTTATTTTTTGGCTTAGCATTCATTGTAGCCATTATTCAATATATTTTTTTTGGAAATGCTGATATATTCAAACTCTTAGTAGATGGAATGTTTGATTCGGCAGAAATGGCTGTGATGAAAATTGCCTTGCCTTTAGCTGGAGTAATGACCTTTTTTATGGGCATTTTACAAGTGGGGGAAAAAGCTGGAGCCATTTCATTTTTGGCAAGAAGAATACGTCCCTTTTTTACGCGTCTTTTCCCCGATATTCCACAAAATCATCCTGTTCATGGACAAATGATCATGAATTTTTCTGCTAATTTATTGGGCCTTGATAATGCTGCTACTCCATTTGGATTAAAAGCCATGCAAGGATTACAAGATTTGAATCCGAAAAAAGAAACAGCCTCCAACGCGCAAATCATGTTTTTGACCTTGCATAGTGCTGGTCCTGTTCTTATTCCACTCAGTATTATGGCACAACGTGCTATCTATGGGGCCAAAGATGCATCGGATGTGTTTATTCCTTGTTTAATGGCCACCTACGCCGCGACCATGACCGGTTTAATATTCGTAGGCATTAAACAAAAAATTCGCCTCTTAGATCCCGTTTTAATAGGCTGGATATTTGGCTTAACCGCCATTTTGGGTGGAATATTATTTTATTTCAGCCATTTGAGCAAAGAACAGATTGAAATACAATCAAAAATATTCAGTAATGGCCTTTTATTTACCTTGATTTTTAGCTTTTTGGCCGCGGCATTTTGGAAAAAAATAGACATATTTTCCACCTTTGTGGATGGCGCTAAAAGTGGATTTGAAACTTCGGTCAAAATAATTCCCTATTTGGTTGGAATGCTTGTAGCTATTAGCTGTTTGAGAAATTCAGGCGTTTTAGACTTTATCGTTCAAGGCATGAAATGGTTGGTTTCATTGACTCCATTGGACGGCCGCTTTACAGATGCATTGCCAACGGCCCTTTTACACCCGATAAGCGGAAGTGGTTCAAGAGCCATGATGATTGATACCATGAAAACTTTTGGTCCGGATTCTTTCGCGGGACGTTTATCGAGTGTGTTTCAAGGTAGCGCAGAAACGATATTATACGTGATTGCTTTGTATTTTGGATCAGTTCAAGTAAAAAATATCCGATACACCCTCTGGGCGGGACTAACTGCTGATATTGTTGGTATAATAACTGCAATTGCGGTGAGTTATGTGTTTTTTGGATAAAAAAATATAACATTCATTGTTATAAAACCTTCGGACTAATTACATGAAATTCAGTATTGGGATAATTCGCTGAAAAAGTTTGCGGAAATCGAACTTTGGTATTTTCATTCCACTTAAATTCAAATGCTGAGATGTTTGTCCCTTCCATTTCAATAAGATCGATTTCTTGTTGCTGAGTGGTGCGCCAAAAATATTGTTCTACATTTGAATTAACATACTGATGATTTTTCCTTCTTTCAGAGATCATAAAATTCTCCCATAAAGCTCCTGCGTCATTTCTGTTTTGTAAAGGTGTAAAATTATTAATAATGGCATTTCGAATACCACAATCAACAAAATAGATTTTCTTCCCTTTTTTCAATTCATTACGTACATTCCTATTGAAAGCTGGAAGTCGAAAAATGACGAATGTCTTTTCTAAAAGATCAATGTACTTTTCAATGGTCCCTCTATCAGCACCAACTAATTGAGATAATTCATGGTAATTAACTTCGCTTCCAATCTGAAAAGCGAGTGCTTTTAGGATTTTTTCCAACAACAAAGGTTTCTTAATCTGCTCAAGCATTAGTAAATCTTTGTATAAGTAACTATCCGCGATTAATCGAATATGTTCTTGGGCATTAAATGGTTCATTGACAATCTCAGGATAAAAGCCGAATAACATTCGCTGTTCTAAATGTCTTTTTTCTTCCAATTTTCCATGAAAACGACACATTTCATCAAAAGTTAGTGGATATAAATGGAATTCATATTTTCTTCCCGTCAAGGATTCACTCACTTTATTAGACAGTTCAAATGCAGAAGAACCCGATGCGATTACCTGTACTTGTTTTAATTGATCAGAAAAGAGCTTAAGAGTTAATCCAATGTTTGCAATTCGTTGTGCCTCATCAATAAAAACAATCAATTGATCCCCAACTAATTGCTTTAATTGTACAGAATTTGCAGAAGCCAATATTTCCCTCACATCAGGCTCGTCGCCATTCAAATAAAGATAAGGTTGATTTATTTTATGTAAAATCATTTGAACAAGAGTCGATTTACCTACTTGTCGAGGACCAAATAACAGAATTACCTTACCCTTAAAAAACCTTTGCTCAATGCTTTCTTGAATTGTCCTTTGTATCATCATTTGCGATTTAAATCACAAATTTATATAATAATTTGCGATTTAAATCACAAATTATTATAGTATTTTTCAATTTAATCAATTATGTCGAAGAAGAAATGATGACTGTTTTAACAAAAAGATACAGCATATCACAAAGTTTCAAAAATCAAACCATTGACTGTTCGTTTAATTTTCAATCCCGAATGGCCCAATAAATCGTTCAAATCGTCTAATAAACAATCATTACCTTCCATCCATTTTTGGAAAAAATTAGTTAATGGCGCCTCGTATACCTCTTCGCAAATCGAATAAAAATCCGCCAACGAATAACCCTTTTTTAAGCGTCCAAAGCGTTGATTCATTAAAATCATCACTTCTCTAATCGATTTTTTATCCTCAAATTTTCTACGAATCATCAAGTCGAGGCCAAGAGCCACCAAGGCACCTTTGTAATAAATGGAAACTCGTTTTCCAGGTATCGATTTACCATATCCATCCATCCATAAATCGATGGAGCTTTCTAACAAGGACTGTTTCGCTTCCCCATCTCGATCAAAGTGCAATTTCAGATTACCTAATAAGGCTGCAAGGTATTCATCCCGATCCCAAACGCCTGAGGAATATAAAAACCAATCCCCCAAATAAGTAGTTATTCCCTCCACGACCCCACCTGTGTTGAAATATACTTCTTTATGATAGGCATAAGGCAATAGTTCCTTGGGACGAATAGTGCCAATGTTCCAAACATGAAATAATTCATGAGAGGCCAAACCCACCAAATCTTCATAAGCGTCCCTGTCTTCTGGACCCATAACCATGACGGTAGAAGTGACATGCTCGACACCATGATAAAATGGTTTTAGACAAATCCAATGCAAAAATCGATAATTTTTGACAGGAAAATCCCCCATCCAATTCACTTGAAATTCGCTGAATTTTTGATAGGCTGAAATCAATTTTTGGGTGAAGAAACCCTTGGGAACAATTCCTTGTGCATAAAAAGTAATCGATCCCACTTTCCATTTAACACTAGAAATAAGTGATGCTGCCATAAAAGGCGAATCCACTAATTCCCGAAAAGACTTAGCGCGCCAAGTTTGATAATCCCTATTTTTTAAAGCCGTTGCCTTTTGCCAAAAATCAGGACAAAGAATCCGTACCTCGCAAGCTTGGTTTTCAGAACCTTTGAGAAATAAACAACAATTGATAAAATTGATGTACAACATATCAGTCGCAGAAACACTTCCCCCTGCATCAGCTTGGTTTGCCCAATAGGAATAAACCAATGTGATTGGCTCTATACGTAAGACGCTCAATTCCCAAACCGAGGGTTCCCTCTTAACAATTTCTACTGCATTCCCCACAGAATCTTTAGCAATTACTTGATCAATATTTTTGGCAAAATGCTGTGCCTGATACCTTCCTGGGCGCCAGATAGGCAAGAAAATAGTATGTTGACCCCTTTTTTTTGGCAAAAAAGTAAAACGTATGTTTAGCTTTTGAATCTCTAGGGAGTCGACGGAGATGGTATAAATAGATGACTTCATTTACGCTAAAACTTCTTGTAAAATTTGTAAGGATCTTAATTCTCCAAATGATTCTACATGGATTTGATAGTAACGAATCAAAGCAGCCAAGATTTCCTTTCTTTGAATTTTTGACATTAAAATGGCGGTTCCATAATCCGAAACGATAAGACGATCTAAGACTTCTAAATGATCCGGGCGTCCATAGTCTGAACGATTCAATGCTAATTGCTGATAGAATTCAGCTCCACTGCTGGGAGAAAAACCCAAAAACGCTGTTAAATTCCATAAAAACTGAATATGAAAATTTTCAAAATTTCCCCTACAAGTATCCAAAAATTGCAAGGATTCTTCCAAAAATTGAAATAAATAGGGATTCGCTTCTTCTTCTTTTAGGACCTTATTTAAGACTTCACTTAAAAATAAAGCAATACTCGATTTAGCAATTTCAAAAGGAATTTGTTGATAAGGGAAATAGCATTTCAACTCAGAAATTCGATTCAATCCTTTTCCTGGCTTGGAGTAAACCTCCATATCCAAGAGGGTTAAGGGCTGAAATAAAGCCATTTTGTGTTTTGCCTTGACCGATCGAACGCCATTTTCTATGTAGCTAGCGATTCCTAATTCCGCCGTATAAATGCTAACGAGTAAAGAGGTTTCTCGGTATTTGAGGTAATGAATAACGATGCCTTTTGTTTTGGTTAGCATGATTTATCCAGCATTACATTCTGCGGTAGAATCATATTCTATACCAATTTCTAAAGCTAATTTTTCCAAAATATCCTCCACAGTTGCACCCTCATCAAAACGAATAGGTTCCCGAAATTCAACACCTAAACAGGTATTTCTTTTTTTCAATAGTAAACCTTTTTTATCGAAAGCTCTTCTAAATCCATTTATTCGAACAGGGACAACAATTGGGTTTTGGTCTTTAATTAAATGGGCAACACCCTTTCTTAATGGAGCAAAAGCTCTAGTAGTTCCTTGTGGAAAACTAATCACCCAACCGAAATCAAGCCCTTTTCCTATTTTTTGAACCGCATCCATATCAACATCCCGTTTTACCTCTTGACCATTAGAACGCCATGAGCGATTCACCAAAATGGCCCCTGCTTGCGCTAATAATTTGGGTATAAATCCATCGTTATTCATGGTCTCTGAGGCAGCCACATAAAATAAATTGGATCGTGGAGCCAATAAATAAATGGGGTAATTAATGGAATTTTTAAATCCCCATTTGATAGAGAAAAAAATATGATACAAACAAATCACATCCATAAAATACGTTTGGTGATTGGGTAAAAATAAAACACCCCTTTCCGGCAAGTTATCGATGTATTCTGTGCCCTTGATGATGGTTTTATTGTAGAAACGGAGCCGATTATACGTGACCAATCCTAGCACAAAGATGATGATTCGTTTAAAAATAATGGGGTTACGAAAAGGGTCACTCTCTCCTATCCCCAATGTATCCATGAATTGAAATAATCGTTTGAGCTTAGATGCCATTAAAATCCTCCTTGTTTACTTTTTGCTTTGGGTTTTACTTTTTCATTTTCTTTTGGCTTATCCAGAATTTTAGTGGTCGATTTTTTTGTTGGTACAATTTTACGATAATATGAGGTAAATTTCTTTAAAAATACATCTTTTTCATCAGATGCCGCCTCTACTACTCTTACGCCTAACTTATCTGAATCCTTTTTATTTTCTTTTACCGCCGCCCGGATAGCCGCTAAAAATGCGCTATCTGAAGAGTAAACACCTAATTCGCCATTGAAATAAGCAAAATAATACCACAAATCTTCAGATAATTCCCAATAAGCGTAAAACTCTTCTTTACTTGGCTTTTTAATTACCTCCATATAGCCTTTAACCATGTTATTCACATCCACAGATCCTATATTTACCAAAGGGAAGTTCTCGGTGGTGTAAAAAGAACTTGTATTCGGCGACCAAGTCCATTTAACAGAAGAAAAATTAATGTTTTTTGCGAAATCTGATGAAACTTTATCTAATGCCACGTGTTCTTTATCCATTTTACTTTTGATAGGCTCTGGAATATCTTTGTCCATTAATAAACTCACACGAGCTAAATAATCGTCTCGCGTTTCTGGTTCATCAGCCGAGCTACTAAACAAGCCTTCGTCTAAATTAAATTTGACCATTCGGTCTCCCATCACTTTCAAAACGCTAGCGGGAATTGGGAATTGTAAACTTAACCAAGACTCTATTCTGGGAATCAAAGTGTCCGTCGACATGTGAATATTTCCAAAGGATTTCAACCATTTATTGCCTGTAAATAGCTCCACAGCACCGCTGGTTTCTATTTTTTTCTCTTTGGAAAATAGCTTCATGGATGAGTTCTTAGCTGCTATTTGGAAATAGTCTTTTTGCTCTTCTACAATCCCAGAAGCAGAAAATAAAACAGGATCTAAGTCATCCGAAACGGGACTTAAAAAAGTAGGATACAACTTATTATCGGCATTGATAAAAATTCCTGCTGTAATAGGCCGGCCTGATTCATCGCGTAAATTTTCATCTAATTTCAAATTAGGACTTTCTCCCGCTTTGGGTTCAAAGGGAATCCATGCCGATTTGATATTTTTTAACCCTAAATCTGGACGAATAAATCCTTTAAATTGCAAAAATTCTTGATCCGACTGAAAGGCAACCTCTCCTTTAAATTGCTGGTATTGGCCAAATGCGAAAGTACGTTTTTCGCCAAAGGTGGCTTCAGCTTTTACCCATTTTTTAGCTTGTATATTCGATGTACCTGGCGTTTCAGAGAATTCAAATTTGCTCAGAGGCAATGCTAAACTATCACCACTTGCTCTTGGAAAAAGATAATTTGCTGTACCCTTCCAAAACTCAGAATTAGCCTCTAAAACGGTTAAATTTTCTAATTTATGCCGGTTATTTTCTGGATCAAGCAATACTTTTGCATTCGTAAATGGTTTGAATTTACCATCTTTTTGAATCCCCAGTAATCCTCCAAAAGGATATACAAATGCAGGCCCAATGGCGACTTGCTTCACTCCACCCAATTGTAAAAACTGCGCTTTTAAATCATAATCTGCAGAGTTAGCCAAAATTAACCCTTGGGAGTCTCTTGTAGTATTTTGTAGTTGCGATGAAACACTTAAACTATCCAATACGATTGACGTAGTATCCGCTGACCATTTCGTTAATTCGAAACCATTTTTTCCGGATAACTTAAATCGTTGATTTGTTAAATCCCAAAGAGCATCAGAAATGGTACTTTGATACGCCAAATGAGGAAAAATAATACTACTTTCTCCCAATTCATTGGTAGCGCTTTTTGCCGTTTTGATGGCTACTTTATTGCTTCCTACGACAGATTCCACTGAGATGGATTTGGCATACACCAAGGGTTTAAAGAGTTTCATGTTTCGGCCAATTTGAAAAGCTGATTCATTACTTTGCCAATTATTTGCTGCAAAATTAAATCGAGGGGAAATAAAAATACCATCTGCGTAATTCAACTGGCCCGAGCCCACAACTTTCTTTTGGTGTATCACCAACTCCCCATCCAAGGTCATTAAGTTTTGGTATAAGGCAATTTTCGACTTGATTGGACGAATGATTATGGAATCATTTTGTGGAATCCAATGCAATCCATGTTGGCCCAAATTAGCCTGCGGAAAAACATTTTTACCTTGATAAAGACTTAGTATTTTACCCGAGTTACTATTTGATATTAAAGAATCAGGATAAAATTGGCTAGTTTTACTTTCGGATAAAATACCTGAAACATTCAAATTTCCTGCAGCATGTAAACCCATTTTATCCATGTACAAGGGTCCTTCCAATTGGAATTTACCTTGCTTTTGATAAATATCCAAAGGGGCTTTTTGATAATATTTAAATCCAAAGGATTGGTCTTGCATCAATTCCAATTTGGATTTTATAACTGGAAATAAACCATTGGAGTAAAATGAACCTTCAAACGTTATTTGCTTTAACAACAAGCTATCCAATTCAATTTTAGGAACTTTAAAATAAAATTTTTGTGGTGTATATACACCTTTCGCTCTCCACGGTTCTTCAAAATAAGCTGTTACCCCATTTTGAATAATTAATTTCGGATATGCCGCCACACCCAATCGGCCAGATTTATTATTAGCTTTGCTCAATAATAATGTACCTGACTCATATTTTAATTGCCCCCCTAAAGCTTTGATTCCAATTATTCCATTCGCAAGCTTCGGCAAAAAAGTTATGGAATCAACTTTATCAAAATTGACAATAAAATTTTCAAAGTCAAATTTAAAATTAGGCCCCCAAAAACGATAATTTCCAATTTTAATTTCGCCATTAAAGTCAAAATTTCGGCCATTACTAAATACAATTTGATGATCTATCGGTATGAAATTTGCTTTTAAAGAATCAGACACGAATATTTCATCTATACCTCGAACATTTAAGGAATTGTTAGATAGATTTAATGTAATATTTGCAGAATCTTTCGCGAGCTTTTCTGAAAAAGAAGGGACAAAAAATCGATCAAAATCGGATTTTAAAAACATCACTTTTGCATAATGTTTCCCTAACCGCGTAAAAGAAAGTACATCTGTTTTTTCAGAAAAATTAAAATACCCGGCTTTTGCAAAACGAATAAAACTTGCCAGCAATTCTTTCCTCGTTTTTTTGTTTTTTATGGCTATGTCTGTCAAGTAAGCAGACGAGGACTTCGTTTCAAGTAAATAATTATAAAGAATTTTTAATGGATTATATGGGAGAACATCCTGTAAATTTCGAATTCTTTCCTCATCAAAAAAGTCAAATGATTCAATCCAAGCAGGATTTTGTGATTTGGCGGCTATTCGAAAAAAGTTGATTTTTTTTTCCGTTGGAGAAAGAATGGCTAAATCAGCAGAAATACGGATTTGATGATAAGAATCATCAAAAAACAAACGATCTGCTGCTGTTCCTTCCTGTTTCCGAATATGCAATAATTGTTCTTTGGCAAACCATTTTGCTTTGATATTTACATGAATCAAACTGTCTTTCGAACCTATTGGAGAAAAAAATTGCCCCTCTGAAATTTGTATTGATTGATCGGGGAAAATCCAGAGAGTAGGCGTTGTAATTTTTCCTAACACTTCTTTTTCTGAAAAAACTTCCAAATAAGCTTGTGTTTTATGGCTACTCATTAAACCCATTTTTTCTCCTAAAATCCAAATCCGACCATTCGCTCTCCAGAATTTATCTGCCAAAGGTTGAACTAAATCATGATCTGCTTTATATTCAAAAGGGAAAATCTGTGAATTACTTTTTCGTTTAATCTTAACTTGACCCTGGCCTGTCAAATTAAGCTCATTTTGATTTGTCCAATTTCCCTTTAATCCATTCACAACCCCTTTACTTGGGACTATGTCAAATTCTTCTAAATGCCAATTAGCCTTTGGGTGGCCTAACAAAGTTCCCGGAATATCGACATTTTTACCAAAGCCAATTTTGGATTTAACACTCCAAACAAAACTTTGCGGAGCCAACAGTAAACTGTCTTTTCCTGTTCGATATAGAATGGAGGGGTTTCCCCAAGATAGGATAGGCCCATCCTCTGAATACAAAGATTTTAACCAAATAGCTTCACTTTCTAAAGGAATTTCCGTTTCTATTGTTGAAGTAGGAGCATCCCAATTATCAGATAAATTCGTTTGAGAAGTGGTATCTACTTTACTTATTTGTTCCTTAACAGGCCAAGAAATGTTCAAATCTCCTCTGACCCGCATTTGCATATTCCCTAAGGCTGGGATGAATTGATTAAACTGCCAATTTTCAATTTGTTCTACAAAAAGAAGTCCCGTTTTATAGTCTTTGGCATCGACTAATTTCTCCCAAACATATAAGAATTTTTGAAGCGTTTCGGGTGATTTTTCAAACTGAAGCGTACATCTAAAAAACAAATAGGCCAAATTTCCCGATTTAAAACCTTTGTTGGGCATGGATAAAACCATTCTTTCAAAATTGCTTTTTTCTTCAACGCTAAAAGTAGTTCCGGCATAAAATTTAAGCCATTTTTCTGCTGTTTGGGGCGCTTCTCGATTTTTACTAGAAAGAATCCATGATTTGGCTTCTTGTGCAAAATTACCTTTGGGGCTAAAAATTTGGGCAAAGGTAGTTGAGCGGATAAATCCGAAAATTAAAAAGAATAAAAAAACTGATTTTCGCAACATATTCTTGATGGGAATCCGCATAAGCAAGTAAAAATAAGCAAAATTTTAAGATATTTGAGGCAAAATTTTCCCTTTATGCAAAACGTACTTTCATTGTTTTCTCGTATAAAAGCATTTGTATTTGATGTAGATGGTGTCATGACAGACGGCCAAGTGCATGTTTTGGAGTCGGGAGAGCACTACCGAAGTTTCTACATTCGCGATGGTTATGGGATTGAAAAAGCCCGAGATGCCAATTATCAAATGTGTGTGATTACCGGAGGAGGCCATCCTGGTGTGAAAAAACGTTTAGAAAATCTAAAATTTCAGCACCTTTATTTCGGTTTAGGAGGAAAAGATAAACTTAGCACTTATTTAGAATGGCTAGAAAAAGTGGGAATTGCGGAAGAAGAAGTTCTATACATGGGCGATGATGTGCCTGATTTGAAAATATTATCAAGACCGCAATTATTGAGTACTTGTCCAAACGATGCCATTCCAGAAATCCATCAAGTAGTTAAATACATTTCCCCATTCAATGGAGGCAAAGGTGCGGTGCGGGATGTAATTGAAAAAGTAATGAAATTACAAGGCACTTGGCCTTCTTAATAACTCGACCATGGCACTTATTTTACCTGTAGAAGGAATTTCTCCGCAAATTGAAACATCTTGTTGGCTAGCGCCAAATTCAACGCTTGTAGGCGATATTATAATGGGGGAACATTGTAGCGTTTGGTTCAATGCGGTGATACGAGGGGATGTCAATAAAATACGCATTGGACATCACAGCAATATTCAAGATGGTGCGGTAATTCATTGCACCTATCAAAAGACGGAAACTACCATTGGAAATTATGTTTCCATTGCGCACAACGCCATTGTTCATGGCTGCACGATTGAGGATAATGTATTAATCGGAATGGGGGCAATTGTCATGGATGGCGCCTATATTGAATCAGGGAGCATCATTGCAGCAGGAGCAATTGTCACTCAAGGAACACGTGTTAAATCTGGTAGTATTTTTGCAGGGAATCCTGCAAAATTTCTCAAAGAAGTAAGTCCAGAAGCGGCTGAAGTTTTCATGCGGACCGCTATGAATTACGTTACCTATGCGGGATGGTTTGAATTAGGTAATAGGTAATAGGTAATAGGTAAAAGATAATAGGTAATAGGAAATAGGTAAAAGTTTATACTTTATACATCTTACCTCTTACGTCATACCTCTTACCTCTTACATCATACATCATACCTCTTACGTCTTACGTCTTACATCAAAAGGCTATCCGCCAATTTCCGATCGTTAGATAAACGTGGAACTTTATTTTGACCTCCTAATTTTCCCTGAGATTTCATGTAATGAATAAATGCATTTTTGGGCAATATGCTCAAAACCAAACTTTGCAAAATATTGCCATCAATTAAATCTTTGTAATAAATATTTTGCTTTTGCATGGATAAATCCAATGCCTTTTGAAAAACATCCATGTCTTTGGGACCTTTTTCAAATTCAATTAACCATTCATGATGAGGTAACATTCCTATGGCTGGATTCACTTGTGGAGCGACAGTAAACTCGACTATTTCTACTTCTGGGCAAGCTTTCAATGCCTCTTGCATGGCTTTTTCAACTTCTTCTGAAATAACGTGTTCTCCAAAAGCAGAAATGAAATGCTTAATTCTACCCGTAACAACAATTCGAAATGGATTCAAAGAAACGAATTTCACCGTATCTCCAATGGAATAGGACCATAATCCTGCATTCGTTGTTAACAAAAGCGCATAATTAACACCTAGTTCCACTTCTGATAATGGTAAACGGATTGGATTGGCGGAAAAATACGTTTCCGATGGAACAAATTCATAAAAAATACCTGCATCAATCAATAACAATAATCCTGGTTCTCCGGGTGAATCTTGAAAAGCAATGAAACCCTCCGAAGCCGGATACGTTTCCACCACATCAATTTCGCGGCCAATAGAATTCAATAACTTATCCCGATAGGGTTCGAAGTTAACTCCTCCTGTTACAAATAGCTCAAAGTCGGGAAACAATTCTCCTACTTTTTTGCCAGATTTTTCTTCTAAACGATCAAAATACATTTGTACCCATGGTGGAATTCCTGAAATCAAGCCCATTCTTTGGTCAATAGTTTCTTCCACAATCAAATCCAACTTTTCTTCCCAATCTTCAATGCAGTTCGTTGAGTAAGAAGGCATTTGATTACTTCGCAAATAAGTCGGAACATGATGATTCACAATTCCAGACAATCGACCCAATGGTATGCCATTTTTAGATTCAAGCTCAGGTGAACCTGATAAAAAAATCAATTTACGATCTAAAAAATTCGATTTCCCGCTGTAAAATACATAATGCAGCAAAGCATCTCGGGCCCCCAAAATATGAAATGGCATGGACTCGGAAGAAATGGGAATGTATTTGGCACCGGATGTCGTACCCGATGTTTTTGCAAAATAAGAGGGGGTTCCCGGCCATAAAATATCGGACTTTCCAGATAAGGATTCCTCAATATAAGGCTTTAAATCCTCGTATTCTGATATGGGGACCGTATTTATATAATCGATATAGTTCCGAATTTTTTCAAATTGAAAGGCTTGCCCAAATAAGGTTTTTTCTGCTTTTTTTATATTATTAGTTAACCAAAATGATTGTCTTTCGAAAGCATTTTCCTGCGACTTTCGATATTTTTTTACAATCGTTTTGGCTAAAAATTTGGAAAAAAAGGACCGTACTCCCATCATTTAAGTTCAGTTTATTTAAAGAATCCCTTGGGGTCAGGCATTTTTTCTACCAATTGTGGAACAAAATTAAGATCTAACTGTAAAAAGTCGAGCTGTCTGCATTCATGAAAATATGTCCAAGCCAATTCATAATTACCTAATAAAAAGGCGACTTGACAACGCTTCATCCACGCATTTGCATTACTTGGATCCTCTTTTAAACTACGAGCTAATAAAATTTCTACCTCTTCCAATGTGCCACAATCTTGATTTTTTAAATAACAAGAAAGTTTAACAATGGCATAATCCACACGCATGACCGTTTGCGTAGAATCTAATTCCAAGCCTTTCCCTAACAATTCTAATGCAAGGGGGAAACGCTCTTTTTGAAATGAAATGACCCCCAAACCCCAATAAGGTTCAAAATTCGTTGGTTCTAAAGCATTCACATAATTGAATCGAAAAGTGGCAGTATCGGGCTTTCCTTCTGCCACGTACTCCCAAGCTCGGTCGGAAAAGAACTTAGCGGCTTCTCTTCTTGAAGAAAAGCTTTGATCACAAGAGGATAAAAATTGCTCCAATTCCAAAGCATCTTTGGCATTTAAGGTTTTCTTACCAAAAAGTGCTTGGTATTTTTGTTCTTTAACCAAAGAATCTGCTAGATTTTTAGCTGCCAAATGCCCAGAAAGGCAAATAAGCAATGCTACTACAGATAAAAGTTGTTTTAAATTCTGTTTCATATTTTACAAAACTATCCTTTCTTTTTATTTGATGATGCTCCTGAGCGAAAATTTGTTGATTTTTTTGGACGATAATTTTTAGGTCCTGTCTTTCCTGGACTTTTAGATGAAGTCGGTTTTTTCCCTGCTGCTTGTTGCCCAGGCCTTCTTTTTTTCTCGTGAAAAGCCCCTTTAAAGTCAGGATCTTCCCTTTTTCGTTGATCATCCACCGCACGAAGCATATCTTGCTGCTCCAAAAAAGGTGTTTCTTCTATCAAAACACCTTCAGGTAAGGGTAAAATATCAATCTTTTGTTGAATAATTTGTTCTATTTTCCCCCAATGGTAATTCTCTGATAAAGTCACAAAAGTAATGGATTCACCCACTTCCGCTGCCCTTCCTGTTCTACCAATCCGATGTACATAATCCTCATAAATCAAGGGAACATCGAAATTAATCACATGCGAAACCTTGGGAATATCTATTCCACGTGAAGCCACATCTGTTGTGACCAAAACTTTGATAAGTCCGTCTCGAAATTGCTGCATGGCATTAATTCGGGTATTTTGCCCTTTATTGGAATGTATCACACGAACTTCATCTTCGCGTAAAACTTTCCGAATTAAGAATTTTTCTACCTGATTCACTACATCTTTACTCCGACAAAAAACCATAACTTTTTCAAAATCAGGATTTTGAAGAAAATATTCTAAGGCATTGATTTTCGTTTTTAAATTCGGTGCTTCGAAAACCCATTGAGTAACTTGGCTAGCGGGTGTCGCCTGAGGGGTAATTTCCAATTTAAGAGGAAACTCCAAAAATTCATGAGAAAGGTTCTCTACCTTTTCTGGAAAAGTGGCTGAAAACAATCCATTTTGACGTTTTTTGTAGGGGATTTTCTCCAAAATCTGACGGATTTGAGGCATAAAACCCATATCCATCATTTTATCTGCTTCATCTAAAATTAAATGTTTTAGCTCTTTTACAACAATTGTCTCCTTGCGATATAATTCGAGGAAACGTCCCGGTGTAGAAACCAAAATATCTATTCCATTTTCCAAGGCCTGAATTTGAGATTTGGGGCCCAAACCACCATACAATGCCAAAATACGCAAATCTGTAAACTGAGCTAGCTCAATCATCACCTCATGAATTTGCATAACTAACTCGCGAGTAGGTGCTAATATTAAAGCCCTTGGATTTTTACCTTGCGCATATTTACATTGCATTAAAATGGGTAAAACGTAGGCCGCTGTTTTTCCGGTTCCCGTTTGAGCAATTCCCAAAACATCATGACCTTTCAGTAGCAGAGGTATTGCCTTTTCCTGAATGGGTGTGGGGGAAGTGTAGCCAATTGCATCGCACGCCTTTTGAAGTTGTGGATTTAAGCCTAATTTTAAAAATTCAGACATTCGATTTGTCAATGATAAAAACAAAGGTACGTATTTAGAACTAAAGACTATTGGACTTAGACATATTATGAAAGCAGATTTATTTACCTTTACCTTCAAAACCAGTGAAATGAAAATAATGCAAAACATTTGGCTTCGCCGATCGGTGCTGCTTTTTGCTATTTCTTTTATGATAGGATCTGCCTCTTCTGTGTTTTTATGGGGTTTAGAACAAATTAAAATTCTGAGAGAAACATATCTTAGATTCATTTATTTATTGCCATTGGTCGGAATCCTTTTTCATTATTTTTATCAAAAAGATTTTATTTGGGCCAAATCAGGAGCCAATGACTTAGTAAAAAAATTGAATGGCTCGAAAAAGGAAATCAACAAAAACACGGGCATCTTTATTTTTCTTTCTACTTGGCTGAGCCATGTCGTTGGTGCGTCGGTTGGAAGAGAAGGAACAGCAGTTTTAATAGGAGGAAGTTTAGCTTCTACTTTGGGAGAGAAAATGAAATTGGCTGATGAAGAAAAAAAGATTTGGATAAGGGCTGGAATTTCTGCGGGATTTGCTTCTGTTTTTGGAACACCTTTAGCGGGCTGTTTTTTTGGATTAGAAATTTCGAAAATTGGTCAAATAAATTTTCGCGCATTCGTCCCCTGCCTTTTTGCTAGTTTTTTAGCCAATTTTACAAGTCTCCACGTGTACGGTACAAAACATCCATTTTATCCAAGCATTTTTTTGCCAAGCATAACAGCACCTTTTTGTTTGTCTATCGCATGCATTAGCCTTTTTTTAGGGGTAATTGCCTTCCTATATAAGCGCTCAGAATCGATTATTTCCAAAGCCTTCAGCCAATTGCCCGGAAATTTCTATTTAAAAGGCCTATCAGCAGGCATCATTTTACTCGGTATTTTTCAATTTTCCATTTTTCAAGAAAGTCGTGGATTAGGTTCCGAATATTTACTGAGACCGTTTTATGAAAATGTCAACTTTGAATTTCCTTTATATAAATCAATCGCAACCTTGTTAAGTTTGGGAGTAGGTTTCAAAGGGGGCGAAGCCACTCCTGTATTTTTAATTGGTTCCCACATTTCAAATAGTATGACGACGATTCTTAGTATTCCATTTCCTCTTTTAGCCGCAATCGGATTTACCTGTCTATATCATGGACTAAGTAAAACACCGATAGCAGGAATGTTAATGGGGATAGAATTATTTGGCATAAGTGCCTGTTTCTGTTATTTGATTTGTACCCTAATTATTATGTATGTTTCGGGGCAAGAAGGTATTTTTAAATCGCAAATCTGGAGTTCATGGATTCCAAAACCAATGTATAAATGATGTTTAATAATTTCTATCAACACTATCATTCCTTCCAAGAAACAAGAATCAAAGAAAGACGATTTTCAGAAGATACTTGGCGAATTTTACTTGATGATTGGGGGAAAAGTTCATTACTAAAGATTACCGAAATAGGTAAAAGCTATGAACAAAGACCAATACATGAAATAAAATTTGGAGAGGGTCCAATTAAAATTGTTGCATGGTCACAGATGCATGGAGACGAAGCGACTGCGACCATGGCGATTGCGGATATACTGCTATTTTTAACCCAAGATGGGGATGATTTCAGGGAATTTAGGAAAAATTTGCACCAGAAAATAAGTTTACACTTACTGCCAAAATTAAATGCAGACGGTGCCCAAAAATGGCAAAGAGAAACCGCTTTGGGAGTAGACATGAATAGAGATGCACAGACATTAATTACACCAGAAGCTCAACTTTTATCCCAATGGGTCAATCAAATACAACCTACTTTTTCCTTTAATTTGCATGATCAAAACCGTTTATACTCGGCAGGAAATACCAAACATCAAACACATATAGCATTACTTGCAACACCTGGAGATGAAAAAGGAACTTGGACAGATTCCAGATTAAGAGCGGCTAAATTAGCCAATAGATTAACGCGTCAATTAAAGCCATACTTAGAAAATAAAATCGCTAAATGGACAGACGAATATGAAAGAAGAGCTTTTGGCGACACATTTCAATCAAGAAATTTTGGCTTACTTTTAATCGAATCAGGGGGCGCGGCCTGGGATTTAGAAAAACAAAGTTTAAGAAAATTAAATGCCTGCATGTTATTAGATGCTTTTCATGCCATAGCGGAATCAAAATGGGAAGAAGAAAATATTGAATTGTACACAAAATTACCTACCAATGAAAAAGTAATTGTAGACATCAAAATCACTAATGCACCATTAACAGAAGACAATAGCCAAAGAGGTGACATTGTCATAAAATTAAAAGAAAAATCAGGATCCAACTTAAAAATTTCTTACTCCTGGACAATAGATGACATAGGAGATATGAGTCATTTACATGGATTAACTGAAATAAATGGAGCCAATTTTGAACAAGGAAAAAATCAAAAGATTGAATTGGAAGGGGAATATCAAGAACTAATGTTCTCAGAAAAAGGAAAAATAGTATTTAAATTATCAGATTATACAAATAAAATCAATCAATAATATGACATCATTACCAGTTATTATCATCGGAGTTAATCCTTTTGCATTAGAAGTTGCTAGCATTTTTGAAAAAAACAATGTTGTTATTTATGGTTTTTTGGATGATGACCCAAAGAAAAAAGATACGCATGTTGGAGAAATTCCGGTGCTTGGTAACACAGAAGAAGAGACTTATTGGAGTCTGATTGGCAAAAATTGCGGAGTTTTTGTTGCATTAGACAATCCTACAGAAAGAAGAAAAATGATCGAAACAATCATTGAAGACAGACAGGTTAAACCTGTTAATGCAATACATCCATCTGTACAAATTTCAGATAGTAAAAACTTAGGTTATGGCGTGTTTATTGGAGCAAACAGTGTTATCGCTCCAGAAGCCAGAATAGGTGAGAGTTGCATCATAGGAGCAGGAACAATCGTAGAAACAGGCGCGAATATTGGTGATTATAGTCAAATTGGAGCTGGCACAGTTGTTGGCAAAGAGGCCAAAATAGAATCAAATGTTTTTGTTGGTATTCATTCAACACTTGTGGGAAGTATTAAAATTGGCAGAGGGGCAACAGTAGGAGCGGGAAGTGTTGTAGTAGAAAATGTGCCAAGTTCTAAAAGAGTTTTCGGGAATCCGGCCAAAATAATATAGTTATTATAGCTTAACTATATTTTGTGGCTCAACTAACTCTAAAAAATTAAACCTTAGAAACAGTTGGGCCACAATAATTACATCTTCCAAACAATAGGCGGCTATTCGCTCCAAATCTTTATCTAGATAATAAACCGCATTCACTTTGTCTCCGGATAAGTCGGATTTAGCGCCTTTCACATGTAAGGTTTCTGCCAACAACTCCAAAGAAGTATACGCTTTTCTATCTCCGAATTTCCACAATTCTAAGGTGTCTTGATGGTTAATTTCCCACGGTTTCTTGCCTTGTAATTGCAAAGATTTCGGTATGATCAATTGATTGGCGAGCATCCTTCTACACAAATATGGAAAGTCAAATTCCTTTCCATTGTGAGCAACTAAAGTCAATTCTTTCGACTTGTATGTCTTATTTACAAAATCAATGAACTCCTCAAGTAATAATTTTTCATCACTATTAGCTATGGTTTTTACCTTTAAGCAGAGTTCCTTTTGGGAGTTCAAATATAGAAACCCCATTCCAATGACAATTATTTTCCCAAATTCCGCGTACAATGCTGCTCTTTCAAAATACAAATGTTCGAAACTGACTTGGTCAATGTTCAATAAGTTCTTCGCTTTTTTTATCCACAACTCTTTCATTTTTTCTGAAAGTTGGGAAAAATCAGACAGCCCAGAACTAGTTTCTATGTCAATAAATAAGGTGCTCTTAAAGTTTTTCGACATTTCCATATCATTGTTTCGCTTAATCGGTTATAAATGTTTCACGTGAAACATTATCTAATTGAAATTCAAATAATTTACTCAAATGCCCAAGAACCCTATTTTTGACTTCTGACTCATCCATTTTGTAGCCCAATTCTTTGGCCAAAGAAGTAACTCCTTTGGTAGCTATTCCGCAAGGCACGATATGAGAAAAATAACTTAAGTCAGTATTAACATTAAAAGCAAATCCATGCATACTAATCCAGCGAGATGCTTTCACTCCAAAGGCACAGATTTTTCGAGCATTGTCCTCATCTGGTTCTATCCAAACTCCTGTTAATCCGTCAATTCTACCAGTAATTAAGCCGTACTCGGAACAGGTTAAAATGATGGCTTCTTCTAGCATTCTTAAATACAAATGAATATCTGTAAAGAAGTTTTCCAAGTCAAAAATTGGGTATCCAACCAATTGTCCTGGCCCATGATAAGTTATATCGCCACCTCTATTGGTTTTAAAAAAACTCGCACCGATGCTAGATAAAAATTCTTCTTGCATTAATAAATGAGAAATATCTCCGCTCTTTCCCAAAGTGTAAACAGGAGGATGTTCACAAAATAATAAGAAATTGGGAGTAGGGAATTTGTCTAAATCAAGCTTTTCTCTATTCTCCAATTTTATAATTGACGTTTTTGCAAGCAAAGATTCCTGTAAATCCCAGGCTTCTTTATAAGCGATGGAACCCAAATCGACAAATGATACTATTTTGTTTTGCAACATATATTAAAATAAATGGCCGCTTTAGAGCCCGAACAATTTATGAAAACAAATATACAAGAATGATAAAACATCTATTACAAATAAATGTTTCACGTGAAACAATTGCTAAAATAATCACCTTGTTGATAATTCATTCAGCAAAATCAAATTACCAATAAACTGTTAAGTCATAAAAAATGAAGTCCTTACTTTTGATAAAAAAGGATGGCGAAACATATACAACAGGGTAAACAAGCTGAACGATTGGCTGCAGAATACTTGGTCAAACAAGGGTATGAAATCATTGATAAAAACTATCGATATGGAAAAGCCGAAGTAGATCTCATTGTGAAAAAAGGTAAATTCTTGGTATTTGTAGAAGTAAAATCTTTGAAAAAGGTAGACTTTGGGCATCCCGAAACCAATATAACTAGCGACAAAACACATTTATTGTTCCAAGCAGCAGAAGCCTATCAATTTGAAACAAATTGGCACCAAGAAATACGTTTTGATGCAATTGCTGTTACTTTTTTACAACAAGCTTATAAAATTGAACATTTCGAGGATGCTTTTTCGTAAATTCGTGGTTTAGTATTAAAATATGATAACTTTCAGCGCAGAGGATCTTACATTTTCTCTTCCAGACAAAAACAAATACAAAGCTTGGTTAAAGGAGGTGGCTAAGACCGAAGGAAAAAATATCGGTGACTTGAACTATGTTTTTTGTTCAGACGAATATTTACTTAAAATTAACCAAGATTATTTAAAGCATGATACCCTTACAGATATTGTGACTTTTGATAATTCTGATGATGTAAATCTAATTGAAGGGGACATTTTTATATCCTATATAAGAGTAAAAGAAAATGGGGAAACATTCGGTACTTCAGAAACTGAATTGCATCGAGTAATGGTTCATGGTTTGTTGCATTTGCTTGGATACAAAGACAAGAAAAAAGAAGACAAAACACTTATGACCGAAAAAGAAGATTTTTATATTAAAAGGTTCCAAGCCTAAGATTTGTTCCACGTGAAACAATAGAAACAATGCAAAATAAATACGATGTAATTGTAGTGGGTGCGGGACATGCGGGTTGCGAAGCTGCACATGCTGCGGCTCAGATGGGCTCCAGCGTCTTGCTCATTACAATGAACATGCAAACCATTGCGCAGATGTCCTGCAATCCTGCCATGGGTGGTGTTGCCAAGGGACAAATTGTAAGAGAAATAGATGCGATGGGCGGTATGTCTGGTTTGATTTCAGACAAATCCATGATTCAATTCAGAATGTTAAATCGGTCCAAAGGTCCTGCCATGTGGTCTCCAAGATGCCAGTCAGACAGAATGAGATTTGCGGAAGAATGGAGAATGGTTTTAGAACAAAACTTATTGGTCGACTTTTGGCAGGATTCTGTTCAACAACTGATTGTGGAAAAAGGGCAATTAAAAGGTGTTGTCACAAGAATGGGAATGACTTATTTTGCACCAACAGTTGTTCTAACCAATGGCACATTTTTAAATGGCTTGATACATATTGGAGAAAAGAGTTTCGGGGGAGGGAGAATGGCAGAACCCATGGCTCAAGGATTAACAGAACAATTGGTTCAATTAGGTTTTGAATCGGGAAGAATGAAGACAGGAACCCCTCCAAGAGTAGATGGCAGGAGCTTAGATTACCATGCTATGGAAGAACAAAAGGGTGATGAAAACCCAAGTAGTTTTTCTTACCTAACTCAAACACCTATTCAAGAACAAAGGTCTTGTTGGATATCACATACCAATACCAAAGTGCATGATGTACTCAGAAAAGGATTCGATAAATCGCCAATGTTTGCCGGAAGGATTAAAGGATTAGGCCCAAGATATTGCCCATCCGTAGAAGATAAAATCAATCGTTTTGCAGATAAAGATAGTCACCAAATCTTCGTTGAACCGGAAGGATGGAATACTGTAGAAATCTATGTCAATGGATTTTCTACCTCACTACCAGAAGAAATACAGTTCGAAGCCATTCGACTGATTCCGGGTTTTGAAAAAGCCAAAATGTTCCGTCCAGGTTATGCCATTGAATACGATTATTTTCCACCGACACAATTGCAATCTACCTTAGAAACAAAGTTGATTAAAGGTTTGTTTTTTGCAGGACAAATCAATGGAACGACCGGATACGAAGAAGCCGCTTGCCAGGGCTTAATGGCAGGAATTAACGCACACCAATCTGCACAAGAATTAGATCCATTTACGCTTTCCAGATCCGATGCATACATTGGCGTACTAATAGATGATTTAATCAATAAAGGGACCGATGAACCTTATCGGATGTTCACCTCAAGAGCAGAATTTAGAACGCTCTTACGACAAGATAATGCCGACGAACGCCTAACTGAAAAGGCATATGAACTAGGACTTGCCAAGCAAAATCGTTTAGATGTTTACTTGGAGAAAAAACAACAAGTAACAGAACTACTTCACGAAATAAAAACATTAAAAATAAAGCCACAAGAAATCAATGATTGGTTAGAAACACAAGGAACAGCAAGTATCAAAGAAGGTACACCAGTTGTTAATTTATTGAAAAGATCCGATGTCTCATTTGAACAACTTCTGAAACACTCGAGCGTTTCCAATTTGAAAGAAAAATACGAAGAGGAAGTATTGGAGCAAGTGGAAATTATTGTAAAATACGAAAGCTATATAGCTAAAGAGAAAATCATGGTTGATAAAATGAAATCAATGGAAGACCTACATATTCCAGACAATTACGACTATGACAAAATTAAAACATTATCAACCGAATCAAGAATTAAATTAAATGCAATTAGGCCACAAACAATAGGACAAGCAAGTAGAATATCAGGTGTTTCAGCATCGGATATTTCAATCTTACTACTATTCATGGGAAGATAAATATGGAAAAATTACAAGCATGCCCCTCCTGCGATCATCAAAATTTTAAGACTTTCTTACAAGCCATTGATTATACTGTTTCAAAAGAAACATTTGAAATTGCGCAATGCGATAATTGTAAATTACTCTTCACAAACCCAAGACCGTTTGCTAATCAAGCAGGTAAATATTACCAATCGGAAGAATATATTTCACACAGCAATACTCAAAAAGGTTTAGTCAATCAGTTGTACCATTGGGTAAGAAATATCACTTTGAGACAAAAAACTCATTGGATAGATGAATATAAAATAGGAGAGAAAAAATTATTAGATATTGGTTGTGGAAATGGCCATTTTCTAAAAGCATGCCAACAAGAAGGATGGAATGTTACAGGCATGGAATTAGATCCAAATACGGCAAAAAAAGCTTCGGAACTATTACAACAGGAAATACATCCTTCCCTGAAAAACATATCACCAGAGGACAAATTTGAAATAATATCGATGTGGCATGTTTTAGAACATGTGTATGAAATAAAAGAATATTTTGATTTCTTCAAAAGACATTTAGCTCCTAGTGGAAAACTATTGTTTGCCTTACCCAATCATAAAAGCTTCGACGCTGAAATATTTCAGCAGTATTGGGCAGCATATGATGTTCCTAGACATATATACCACTTCGAACCAAAAAGCTTGGGTTCTTTAGCTAAAAAACACGGATTTAAATTGATTAAAAGTAAAGGATTATTATTTGATAGTTTTTATATAGCATTGTTAAGCAATCAATATAAATACGGAAGCAAAAATTTTATCGTTTCGTTTATCATTGGATTAATTTCAAATATGAAAGCCTATGTAAAGACGGGAAATTATTCTAGCAATTTATACATTTTAGAACATGCCTAATTTTTTTAAAAAATTTGTCTTCCTGCTTAGTTTACTATTTGTATTGGCGCAACTTATATTTCAAAATTGTGCACAAATCGCTACACCACCTGGAGGCAAAAAGGACACATTGGCTCCGATAATCGTTCAATCAATTCCCCTAAATAAAAGCAAAAATTATAAAGGCAAAAAAATTGAATTGAGTTTCAATGAATACATCAATATAAAAAACATTAATCAAGAATTATTAATCACACCAACCGTAGGCTTTTATGAAACAAAAATAAAACCCAATGGCATAAGTATATTGCTAGACAGTGCATTAAAAGACAACACAACCTATACTTTTAATTTTCGGAACGCGATAGAAGATGTTTCAGAAAGAAACGTTGGTAAAAACATAAAACTCGTTTTTAGTACTTCCAATTTAATTGATTCCTTGTTGATCAAAGGGAATATAAAAACAATGTTGTACAATAAAAAAATCGAGAACATACTAGTTGGTTTGTACCCCTACACAGATACATTAAAAATTGACAAAGTAAAACCCTATTATTTTACTAAAACAGATACCTCTGGTAATTATTCCTTAGAAAACTTGGCTAGTGGGAAATATTACATGGCAGCCTTCGAGGATATAAATAATAATCTACTTTTAAATTCCAATAAAGAACAAGTTGATTTTATAGCGGATAAATATATTGAAATCACAAAAAACCATGAACAAGATTTTAAAATAGCACTCCAAAATTTGGACCCATTAAAACAAATTAAAGTAACTACAACAGCAAAAACAATTTTATACGATTACAACAGAGGTCTTAAGAAAATCAACTTTACAAATACAAAAAACAAGATCATTCCTATTTATCAATTAGAAAAAAATAGAAGTATCCGATTCTATATAAATGATATTGATAAAAAAGATACCCTATTTATAAAAGCACAATTAGAAGATTCTCTTGGACGCGAAGCAACATTTGACTTAAAATTAAAATTTAGAGAAATTAATAAAAAGGAAAAACCAGTTCCCAATGCCATGCGTTTTGATATAAAGCCTGTCATGGGAAAATTAATATCACCAACAGACTCATTAGTGATTAGATTTGAAAAACCCATTATTTCCTATGATTTAAATAAAGTGAAATGGTTGACGGGTCCAGATGAACTATTCATTATTCCATCAGAGTATTATCACTGGAACCAATATAAAAATGAATTATCACTACCAACATTTTATTTACCAATCAGAAATCAATTTGAATTAAAGATAGAAAAAGCCAGCTTTATAAGTATTGAGCTTGATAGTAATTTGGTTTATCAACAAAAATTTGAAAGACAAGAGTTGGAGAATTATGGAACCTTAGAAGGAAGAATTAAAAGTCCTAAGAAAGGTAGCCAGTATATCGTTGAGTTAATAAATTCACTGACAAATGAATTGACAGAGTTCACCATAATAGATGAAACATTTAGCTTTAAATACGTCGAACCAGGCATATATAACATACGAGCTATAGAGGACAAAAATAAGAATGGAGTTTGGGATATTGGGAATTTCACGAAAAAAGAAAAACCTGAAAGCATTTATTTTATGGAAGGTAAAATAAAAATGAAAGCAAATTTTCAAATAACCGACCTGATAATAAATACCCAAAATTAATGTGGATAAGATGTAAATAGATCCTAAATTAATCCACAATCTATTAACATACGTGTGAACAAACGAAGAAGAGTTAAGAAGAGTGTGTGTAAGTGATTACTTATCACCAAAGATGTTCACAATTATACACATTACAATGTTAATCATAAAATAATAAACGTATGATTATCAATGTGTTAAAAAGTACTATTTCACTTATCAACAAATCCACACAAAACAATAAATAGAAACAAAAAGAATAAGTTTTAAAAATTTTATTTTTTTAAATTATACCATGTGGATAAACTAGAATCATGTTAAGATATCTATTTTTATTATTGTTCTTGATTTGTTTTTCCAATTGCTTGGCTCAACAGAAAATACTATCCTCAGATAGTATTCTAATTAAACAGTTTAAACAGGCTTTGTCTATTCGTGATTTAGATAAAAGAGAACTGAAAGTAGATGAAATTTTTCTAATTTCTTCTAAAAATGGTGCATTATTTACATTAAATACCTATAACTTTTTAAAAGAAGCTAATTTAAAAGAAAAATGGATTAGCTATTGTGGAAAAGTTGTGGATAAGTTGGTACAAGAACAAGGTTTTAATACCGCAATTGATTTTATCGAGGACTTACATGCAGAACAATTACCTACCATAAACTTAGAAAGGTATTTGATTTTAAAAATGCAAGAATTTCCGAATGAAAGCAGTCATATAGAAATTCTCATTCACATATATATCCTTAACCATCAATTTGAAAAAGCTTGGATTCAGAGAAGAGCTTTGGACATGCGCTTAAAACAAGGTGGATTACCATTAGCAGAATTTGGTCAAATACTTTTTCAACAACAAGAATGGGAATTAGCTAATCGTATTTTCGAATACCTTTTAAAAGCTTATCCTAATTCTACAAAAAATCCCAGATGGAAACAATTTTCTTTATTGATAAAGGAGCAACTGATTTTTTCTGAAACCAATATTGATACAGCAGCCATCAGAAATTTAATTTTAGCTTATCGACAAGTTAGAAAAGAATTGGCGAGTCAAAATAGTAATCAAGAGACATATTTAAAGGAAGCCAAATTATTTGCTTTTCAATTAGCTCAAATGGATTCTGCCATTGTGGTTTTACAAAAAGCGCTACCAAATATTCAAAGTGAAATTTTGCAAGCTCAAGTGAAAATGGATCTTGCAGATTATCTTTCTTTTCAAGGAAAAAAATATGATGCATTGATTCTGATCTCGCAAGTAGAAAAGTTGGCAAAAGATAGTCCATTATCTTATGATGCTAAATTAAAAAAAGCAAAAATATATTATTATACAGGCGATTTTGAATTGGCCAAAGATTTATTGGACATTTTAAAAGAAAGTTCTCACAGAGAAATTTCCAATGATGCATTGAACCTACGTTGGGTGATAGAAGATAATACAGGCATAGATTCATTGGAGACGAATTTGAAAGCATTTTCAAAGATTCAATGGTTGTATGAACAAAAGAAATTTTCAGAGGGAGATTTGGCATTAAGTGATTTTTCTCAAAAAGTTAAAAATTCCAGTTTGGAAGACGACTTTCTCTATTTACAAGGGAAAAGACATTTGGAAATGAAAAATGTACCAGAAGCCAAAAAATGTTTTTTTGAGGTTTATCAACGTTTTCCAAACGATATTTATGCAGACGATGCATTATATAATTATCTTGATCTGACTCAATTTTCAGATAAAAATTTATGTCAAAAATTTATTGAAAACTATCCTACGAGTCTATTTCAGATAGAAATACGGAATCAGCTAGTAAAACCATAAAATATTTCCAAAAAAATAATCGGAATGTTCTATTATTGGTCAAAGTGTTTTCTATAACTTTGGGAATCTAAGAGCTTATATAAAATGCAACATCAACAACTAGAAAGAGTATTTGATTTATTAAATGCTTATAAGGAAAGCAATCTATCGGATTTATTTTGTAAAAAAGAAAAAGGAACTTGGCGGACCTATTCTTCTCAAGAAAGCTTAGGCATTATAAATGATTTTGCTTTGGGTTTGATAGAATTCGGGATAAAGCCCAACGATAAGGTGGCTATCATTTCATCAAATTGTCCAGAATGGAATTTTCTAGATTTTGCTATCCAAATTATCGGAGCTGTTTCGGTACCCATGTATCCAACCATCACCGTAGAAGATTATGCATTTATTTTCAAGGATTCCGAAGTGAAAATTGTTTTTGCTGAAACAGAAGATTTGTTGAATAAGTCGAGAGAGGCGGCCAAAAACAATTCAACTATTCAAGCAATTTACACATTTGATCAAGTAGAAGGCGCACCACTCTGGTCTGAATTGATTGATTTAGGTGGAGGAAAAGATGCCTCTGTTTTGGAGATATTAAAGTCGAACGTTCAACCCGATGATTTATTAACCTTAATTTATACATCAGGTACAACAGGAAGGCCCAAAGGGGTTATGTTGACGCATAAAAACATTATCAGTAATATTCAATCATTGGTGAGGGGTGGCTTTTTCGAATTATATGATGGAGACAAAGCATTGAGTTTTTTACCTCTTTGTCATATTTACGAACGAACAGATATTTATTTGTATTTGTATTATGGTGTTTCCATTTATTATGCTGAAAGCATGGAAACCATTGCGGATAATATTCGAGAGGTGAAACCAAGCATGTTTGCTACGGTTCCAAGATTATTAGAAAAGGTGTTTGATAAAATTTTGGCCAAAGGAAATGAATTAACGGGTATCAAAAAAAGTTTGTTTTTTGGTGCGGTAGAATTTGGTTTAAAATATGATCCCATGGAAAAATTGGGGATTTTGGATCAAATCAAATTGGGATTTTATCGAAAATTGATTTTTAGTAAATGGAAAGAGGCTTTGGGGGGAAATATTCGTTTGATTACTTCGGGATCTGCGGCATTGCAACCTCGACTATCTAGGGTATTTTGGGCAGCAGGCATTCCGATTTCAGAAGGATATGGATTAACTGAAACCTCTCCTGTTATTTCTGTTTCTAAAATTAGTCCACCAGATTTTAAAATTGGTTGTGTAGGAACCTTGTTAGATTGTTTAGAATTAAAAATAGCTGAGGACGGAGAAATTTGTGTGAAAGGAGATTCAATTATGCCGGGTTATTACAATAATCCAGAAGCAACAGCAGAAGCGATTGATAAAGACGGTTGGTTTCATACAGGAGACATTGGTGTGATGGTAGATGGTAAGTACTTAAAAATAACCGACCGTAAAAAAGAGATTTTTAAGACCTCAGGGGGCAAATATGTAGCCCCACAATTGGTGGAAAATAAATTAAAGGAATCGGCTTTTATTGAACAATGCATGGTGGTGGGTGATGGTCAAAAATTTCCTTCAGCTTTAATCATTCCCGAGTTTAATGCTTTAAAAGTATGGTGCAAGCAAAACGGAATAGCTTCTGAAACACATTCAGAAATAATCAATAATCCACAAGTGATTGCCCTGATGGAGGAGGAAGTGAAAATGACGATGTCTAGTGTAGCCAAATACGAGCAGGTGAAAAAATTTGTTTTATTGCCTGAGCTATTTACCATTCAAGATGGCGAATTAACACCAACCTTGAAGTTGAAACGTAAAATTATTTATGCAAAATTTGAGGCTTTAATTTTACCCTTGTATAATTAAACCTACTCGAATTCGGCACTCTCTCTATTTTTTAGTATTTTTGAAACTTGTATTCAATGATTGGAAAATATTCTATTAAAGCATGAGTTCGACGAAAAAGGTAGCATTAATAACAGGAATAACGGGACAAGATGGGGCTTATTTAGCTCAATTTTTGTTGGAAAAAGGATATGTGGTGCATGGAATTAAGCGCAGAAGCTCTTTGATCAATACGCAAAGAATAGATCATTTATACCAAGATCCACACGTAAATACATCTGATTTTCATTTGCATTATGGCGATTTAAGTGATTCTACCAACATCATTGGGATTATTCAAGGGGTTCAACCAGACGAAATTTACAATTTAGGCGCTATGTCGCATGTGAAAGTTTCCTTTGACGAACCTGAATATACCGCTCAGGTAGATGGCATAGGAATATTGCGCATTTTGGAGGCCGTACGTTTGTTGGGTTTCACAAATAAGACAAAAATCTACCAAGCTTCAACTTCCGAGTTGTATGGATTGGTTCAGGAGGTTCCACAATCGGAAAAAACGCCATTTTATCCCCGATCACCTTATGCAGTAGCTAAATTATATGGGTATTGGATAACGATTAATTACCGCGAAGCTTATGGGATGTTTGCAGCAAATGGTATTTTATTTAACCATGAGTCTCCATTGAGAGGTGAAACATTTGTTACAAGAAAAATCACAAGAGGTGCTGCACAAATTGCATTAGGCCAACAAGATAAATTGTATTTGGGAAATCTAGATGCAAAAAGAGACTGGGGTCACGCCAAAGATTATGTAGAAGCGATGTGGTTGATTTTGCAACAAGAGGTTGCAGAGGATTATGTCATTGCAACGGGTATCACGACCACGGTGAGAGATTTTGTTAAAATGGCTTTTGAAGAAGTTGGAATTGAATTAGTATTTACAGGAGAAGGTGTGAATGAAATAGCTCAAGTAAAAACCTGTAAAAACCCATTGTATCAATTAGAAATAGGTAAAGAGGTAGTCAGTATAGATCCTCGTTATTTTAGACCAACGGAGGTTGAATTATTGATTGGAGACCCTACGAAAGCCAAAGAGAAATTAGGTTGGAAGTTAAAATATGATTTGCCTGCTTTAGTAAAAGACATGATGGATGCGGATGTGAAATTATTCACTATATAAATATAATTTAACATGGCGTGGTATGCTCTGTACACAAAATCCAGAATGGAGAAGAAAGTCGCAGAGCGATTAAATTTTCAAGGTATTGAATGTTATTGCCCCCTTACAAAACAAAAAAAGCAGTGGTCTGACCGAAAAAAGTGGGTAGAAGAACCTGTTTTTCGTTCTTACGTATTTGTAAATATTGTTTATTCTACTCAAAATGTATTGGTCCGCCAAACCGTTGGCGTGGTCAACTTTGTCTATTGGTTGCATCAACCTGCGGTCATACAAGAGGAAGAAATTAGCTTAATTCAATCCTTTTTATCGGAGCATTCGGAAGTGGAATCTACGTCAAAATCCATAAAAGTGGGCGATTTTATCACTTTGGATTCTGGTGCAATGATGGGTCAAATGGCGGAAGTGATTGCTTTTAAAAATAAAAATGAAGTGAAGTTATTGATCAAAAGTCTGGGATTTGAATTAGTTGCAAAAATAAATAAATAAAATGCTTTCTACGGCGAAAAAATCCTTTTTAGGGTCACAATTTCTACTTATTGTTTTAAGTATTTATTCGCTAAATATCTTTGCCCAATTCAACAATGATCGTCCAATAAAATCGTCTTTTTCCGTTGGAGGCGGGGCAACAACGGGCGATTTTACGCCTTTTTGGCTAAAAGCCAATCAATATGGAGCCGTTCCTGTTTCCGGGATTTATTCATTTGCGGAAATTGATTTTTATTCTGATTATCTGAAAAAAAAGAAAAGGTATCGGAAAAAATTTGACATGGGATTTGGCATATCTACTCGTTTCATTCAAGGAGGTGGAAATAATTTGGCACTCATTTTTCCAGAGATTTATGTCAAAGGTAAATTCGGAATTTTTGAATTGGTTGTAGGAAGTAAAAAAGAAATACAAGGAATTGCGGACTCTACTTTATCCTCTGGATCATATATTTGGTCAGGGAATTCTTTGCCTGTTCCTAAGATAGATTTAGTTGTACGAGATTATTTTTATCCAATAGGAGAAATGTTTTCATTCAAAGGCAATTTTGCTCATGGATATTTGGATTTAGCCCATCAAAGGGGAGATGTGAAGGGCGCATTTTTGCATCAAAAATCTTTTTATGGCCGAATCGGCCGACCAGAATGGCCCATAAAGTTGTATGGAGGAATTAATCATCAAGTACAATGGTATTGGAATAAAGGAGGAGTTGATTTAAAAGATTATTTGTACGTAGTTACGGGCCAATCCTTAGCAGCCATTGGATCAGATACCACTACTTATGGGGCAAATGATGGAGGAAATCGCTTAGGGAATCACTTGGGAACAGTGGATCTTGGAATGGAAATAGAAACGAAAGACGGAAAATTTTTGCTGTACCGTCAAAGTGTATATGAAGATGGGTCCTTGTATTATGGAAATAATATTTCAGATGGATTGCATGGTGTTTCATTCACTAGTCTAAAAAAGACAGGGTTGTTGAAGTTTGTGGTTGAATATTTAAATACAAGTTCGCAGGGTGGTAATGTATTTGTGCCGACAATTCCTTACAAACGTGGTAGAGATAATTATTTTAACAATGGCGATTTTAGTGATAGTTGGACCTATCTAGGTCGAGGAATTGGGACTCCATTTATTACCTTGGATTCGGAAACGGATTTAAATAAAACCGCCAAAACGTATTTTGATAATAATCGAGTAGAGGCTTTTTATCTGGCTGCGGAATATCAAAAGAAAGATGATAATTTTCAAGTACGGGCAAGTATGACCAATTCTTTTGGCAATTACGGTCAAATTTGGAATGTGGTTAAACGACAATATTCGCTCGGTGTACAATGGAAGCGAAAGGTTGATTTTTATGGTGATAGCACATTAAAGGTGAATTTTGGATTTGATTTGGGGCAATGGTTAAACAAAAATACCTTTGGGACAAATGTTTCATTCTCCGTTCCTTTGTATTAAAAATGAATTTTTTTCTTTAAAACGTATAGTTAAGTGCGTTCAAAATTTCAATAATGCTTAACTTGCCTAAAATCTTAATTGAGGCAAATTTTCCTAAGCGATACCCGATTTTCCGTTTTAGAATTTATGTGTCCTTTTTTGGATTAAAATGACACATTTATGGCAAATAGCTTTGCGCTTTACATTAAAAAACTTAGAAATAGTAAACAACTTAGTCAGGAGGATATCGCTGCTCAATTGGGCATTACATTATCTGCTTATTCTAAAATTGAAAGGGGCTTAACGGACCCTACCTTTTCAAGAATGAGGCAAATTGCCCATATACTAAAATTTGATTTATCAGAAATTATGTACTCCGGGAAAGAAAATCCTTTAGAGCGTTTTCAGGAAATGACACAAGCTGAAAATTATCGCTTTGTTTCTAAAAAAGAATTTCACGAATTGAAGTTATTGGTAGTGGAGCTACAACAAAAGATAGAGAAATTAGGTAAGACCTAAGTGTTTTTTATTCACCTATTTTCTAATCACAAACAATGAGAATGCAGTGTTAAAAAGAAAGGAGAACCAGAGGCCTAATAAAAAATGCATTTTTAAATCAATAACTTGTTAATAGCCATTTTATCAAACTACTGAATTTTTTTACTTGTAAATTGCAGGGGGAAGGGGGCCGTGTTCCCTAAAAAATTCAAATCATATTCCCTAACATAAAACGTATATTTATTATCATTTACCTGATTTTCTCACTATTCAAATACCAGCTTACAGATAATCCCATCGAAGGATTTAATCGAAGTGGATGGATATAAGATTTAAAAAGTATCATGTAAAAAAATACCGATGTATAAGCAGAGTTAAAGCGAGTGGCCGCAATTTTAAATTTATGCCTCACATAATTCATACTATTCTTCTCGGATTAACTAAAAGCAATGCCATAAAAAAAGAATTAGACCATAAATAGTATTTCTGTGAAAGAAATAGGGAAAAAGTTTGTTCAATAGTGCTAGTTATCAATTTATTAGAGTTTTACCCTGATGAAAATTCAACTCTTAATTTGCATGAATACCTAATCACTTACCTTTTATCTCTTTTAACATGATACAATTAAAAATCTTAACTTTGTATGATGAAATTTGAGATAAATCAAACCGACGAAAAATCAAAAGCGAGGGCCGGAAAATTACATACCGATCATGGCATCATTGAAACGCCCATATTTATGCCTGTGGGAACGGCAGGAACTGTTAAAGGAGTTCATACCGCCGAATTATCTGATCCCATAAAAGCTCAAATTATTTTAGGGAATACCTATCATTTATATCTTCGGCCTGGATTAGAAGTCTTGGAAAATGCTGGAGGATTGCACAAATTTAATGGCTGGTCTGGCCCAATTTTAACCGATTCGGGAGGTTATCAAGTCTATTCGTTGGCAGGAGCTGGACGTAAAATACAAGAAGAAGGAGTTAAATTTAAATCGCACATAGACGGAAGTATTCATTTTTTTAGTCCAGAGTCTGTCATGGATACTCAAAGGATAATCGGAGCGGATATCATTATGGCCTTTGATGAGTGCACTCCTTATCCTTGTACCTACGAATATGCCCGCAAATCGATGGAAATGACTCATCGTTGGCTAAATAGATGTATTAACCGATTTGACGCAACAACGCCCAAGTATGGGTATAATCAAGTGCTTTTTCCAATTGTTCAAGGAAGCGTTTTCCCCGACTTAAGGAAAATATCAGCGGAATATATTGCCTCCAAAGAAGCGTTTGGCAATGCAATTGGAGGCTTGTCTGTTGGAGAACCCGTAGAAGATATGTATGAAATGGCTGACCAGGTCACCGATATTTTACCCAAAGACAAACCGAGGTATTTGATGGGCGTAGGTACTCCAGCCAATATATTGGAAGGAATTGCATTGGGAATAGACATGTTTGATTGTGTGATGCCAACGCGCAATGCTCGAAATGGAACCATTTATACCACTCAAGGAATCATTAATATCAAAAATGAAAAGTGGAAAAACGACTTTTCTCTAATAGATCCAGCTTTTGCCGGTTCCTTACACGGTCAATATACAAAAGCTTATTTGAGACACTTGAACCGTTGCGAAGAAATGCTGGGAGCTATGATTGCCAGCGTATGTAATTTGCGTTTTTATCTTTGGATGGTCGGTGAAGCGCGTCTTCAAATTCAACAAGGAACATTTACAGATTGGAAAAATCGGATGATTCCACAATTCATGAATAGATTGTAAGAAGATGTAAGATGTATGATGTAAGAGGTATGATGTATGATGTAAGAGAGACTTTCTTTTTATCACTCAGAAACTTTTATATCATAAGGTCATACTTATTACGTCACACATCATACATCTTACATCATTTTCTCTCTTCTCAAGGAATAGGTAAAATTTTGCTTTCTTTGAATGTCGACAAAATAACCATGGTAGAAGTCGCAGAAACTTCTTCAATTTCGTTGATTTTTTCTAACATTAATTTCTGATAACTAGCGATATCTTTGGAGATGATTTTCAACATAAAATCCCCCGCTCCTGTGACGTGATGGCATTCGATTACCTCTGGAATTTGATTAATTTGATGTACAAAAGATTCGGTAACTTGTTTTTTGTGAGCGGTTAAAGTGACTGTTACAAAGGTGCTTACCCCTAAACCGACCTTCTCGCGACTTACCTGAGCGTGGTAGCTTTGAATGATACCTAGCATTTCTAATTTCTTTACTCTTTCCAATGTCGGTGCAGGAGAAAGTCCGATTTCTTTCGACAATTGTGCGTTAGTTATTTTGGCATTTTGTTGAAGAATTTCCAATAATTTATGGTCGGTTGGATCTAGCTTGTGAATGTTCATATCTTTTGTTGAAAATACAAAATTATGGAATTATAAATAGAAAATTTGCTTTTGTGCTTGCATTAAAGAATAAAGTATCTTAATTTTGCACTCACAATAAGCGAAAGTAGCTCAGCTGGTAGAGCGCGACCTTGCCAAGGTCGAGGTCGCGGGTTCGAACCCCGTCTTTCGCTCAACTTAGAACACCGCAAGGTGTTTTTAAGTTTCAGGGACGCCTGGGTGGTGGAACTGGTAGACACGCAGGACTTAAAATCCTGTGAGCCGAAACGCTCGTGCGGGTTCGATTCCCGCCCCAGGTACAAAATCGACATAAATCCGCTGACACAACTCAGCGGATTTTTTGTTTGGGTCCGTATTTTATTTTACTTTCTCAATTAGTTTGTAAACTGTAATACTTTCGGTCTTTAGAGCAATTTGATAATTTGTCGAGATGTATTTATTGATAGGAAATTTTTTTAAAGGAATTAATATCTCTTCTGAATCGATGATCCAAATAGGTTTTTCATTTTGCAATTCTATTATCAAGTTTTTTTCTTCTTTATCGTAGTTTATCCAATCTTTGTTAATGTAAAAGTCCATTAAATATTGGTTTTGTGCCGATTTACTAATTGGCTGGATATATGTTAAAAGTTCGTAATAAAAGCCTTGAGCCACAAACCACCCGAAAATGAATAGTTTATTTTCCTCCTTTTTATTCTGAGAAAGTTGACTTTTCATAAAATCTATAACTTGTTTTCTTTCCTTTTTATTTAATTTGGAATTTCTATGATTTACATAATCATGACCGGAATAATCCAAGTAATTCGTTCCTAATTTTAATTGATATTCATCTAACTTATGGTGTTTTAATTTGCTTGCTATTTCTAGGTAAATGGGAGAATAGAATAAGAAATAGCCAAAAGTCAAGATAACAAGCAAAGCCATATTTAATTGCATATTTCTGATGTTAATTAAATGCATGAACTCCCCTAATAATAAGCTCATCGGCAGAAATAGTAAAACTTTATAATGTGGAAAATTATTCGTCGAAATGAAAATTGTTAATAACGAGACAAGAAAAAATAAAATTGCTTTAATCAAATCAGCATTAAACAGATGAATATTTGTCTTTTTTACTTGTACCCAACATGCAATACCGAAAATGCTAAAAAATAGAATCCAATAATAATATAAAGACGTGCTGATAAAACCCAAAAATGCTATAAAATGATCGAAAAAATTTACTTGGTCTAATCTTGAATAAAGAAAGTTTTTATATAAATATTCGTAATAAAAATCCTCCAAAACCCCAAAACTTTTAAACAAAAAGAAATAAAAAAGGAAAGTAAAAAGAGTTGAAATAATTAAAAAATAGGCCCCTTTTGTATGGGTTATCAGTAGCTGAATAAAGTAGATAATCATAAAATAACCCACAAAAATAACCGTCTGACTCTTTACCAGAAGAAGACTTATGGTTAAAAAAGTGGTTATAAATATTTTGAAAAAATGAGGATGAATGTCTTTTTGTAAATAGTAAATGATACAAGTAATTAACAAAATTTGATATTCTGTATTATAGGCTAGAAAATCGTAGGATATTGGGAAATCGCTTGTGATAAAAAATAAAAATAAGATCAATGTCCCCCACCATTTACCATTTTTGGATACGGAATTATTTAAAATAATTAATGAAGGAATAATACAAACAACAAATTGAAAAATTCTCAAACTTTTTAAAGTAGGAGTTTCAATAAATAAATTGATAATGGATAAAAAGTAAATGGAAAATGGTCCAGAGGTATGAGCCGTAAATCCTGAAAATGGTAAAGGATTATATTTGATCCGCTCTAAAAGATAAAGCCATTCTAATTCGTCTATGTTAAAACAATTATTATTCCAAGTTAATTGCCTAAATAATCCTATGATAATGATCAGTATAGATATACCGATGATCCTATAATTTAACTTCATTAGTGGTTATTATTGTTTTAAACTTTAAGAGTAGTATTAAAGAGGGGTGGTTAAACTTTCACCTTCAAAAATAAAAAATGTCTGTGATATGGGCAAATAAAGGTCGGGTTTTTCCCTTTCGTTTTTTCTTCCTAATATTATAATCTAAAAAATTTACTATGAAAAAATTGTCTGTTTCTTTTGTCTTTCTTTTTCTTACGTTTGATTCTTTTTCTCAAGTTCTTTCTCCTAAAATAAATCTGACTAATACCAAAGTTAATTACGCCCATTTGGCCTATATCGACTCGGTTATTCAACCTTACATTGATAAAAACCATTTAGTAGGTGCCGTTACATTGGTGGTCAAAGACAATCAATTAATCCATTACAAGGGCCATGGTTATGCGGATTTAGCAACCAAAAAACCCATGCCCGCGGATGCTATTTTTAGAATCATGAGTCAAACCAAAGCGATTACCAGTTTGGGTATTTTACAATTATTTGAACAAGGAAAATTGAATTTAGATCAAAAAATATCCGATTTCATCCCGGAATTTAAAAATCCAACGGTTGTGAAAGATTTTAATCCTGCAGATTCTTCCTACACAACTATCCCTGCTAAAAGAGAAATTACTTTTCGCGATTTATTGACTCATACTTCTGGGATTGACTATACCGCAATAGGCTCAGACAAAATGAAAGCCATTTATTCTAAAGCGGATATTCCCTCAGGTTTGGGAAAAATGAATGCAACATTGTTGGCGAAAATGAAGGTTATGGGAACTCTTCCTTTGGCACATCAACCCGGGGAAAAATTCACCTATGGTTTAAATAGTGATTTGTTAGGTTGTTTGATTGAAGTGATTTCTGGAAAATCGTTAGATGCCTATTTCAAAGCCCATATTTTTGATCCACTAGGAATGAAAGACTCTTTTTTCAATCTTCCGGCAGCATTAGGCAGTCGTTTACCCACTGTTTATACGGAAGAAAACGGTAAAATAATTCCTTGGTTACCGACTTTCAGAAACATCAACCCCAATTATCCTTTGGATAAAAAAACCTATTTTTCGGGTGGTGCGGGACTTTCTATGAGTACATTTGATTATGCGATTTTTCTTCAAATGTTGTTAAATGGAGGTAAATACAATGGAAAACAAATCATTGGAAGAAGAACGGCTGAATTAATGCTTAGTCCACAACTGCCACCAGGTCTAATGGGAAATGATAATTTTGGATTAGGATTTTCATTGACTTCTGAAAAAAGTGCGGAATTAAGACCTAGAAATAAAGGATCTTTTTCTTGGGGCGGCTATTACGGAACCACTTATTGGGCAGATCCTAAGGAGAAATTAATCGTTTTAATCATGACGCAACATACCCCTAATTCCCATAGTGATTTCAATGTTAAAATTGAAAATATCATTTATGGAAGCCTGAAATGACGTATGATGTATGACGTATGAGGTATGATGTAGAGACGTACGGCCGTGCGTCAAAAATGTATAAGAGAATATAGCCATGCATTTATAACAAAAGATAAATAAATAAAATGCTGGGGATAAAATCTTGGTGTCTTTGTGGTAACAATTAGGATAATATTTCTGAAATTGCTTCCTGATTTTATTCTATGCAAAAGAAAGTAGTTTTAACCATTTGTTCTATTAATTATTTGGCGCAAGCCAAATCTTTGGGTGATTCCCTCTTGGAACATAATCCAGATTACGATTTTGTGATAGGTTTGGTCGATCGTTTAGATCAATCAAGCATTTCTGCTGAAAAACTACCTCCATATACTTTAATAGAATTACACAGCATCGGAATTCCCAATTTTGAAGATATGTGTAATCGGTATAATATTACTGAATTGAATACGGCTGTTAAGCCGTTTTATTTGAAATATTTATACGAGCAATTTCCTGAAATTGAGATCTTACACTATTTTGATCCAGATATCATTGTTTTTCAGCCTTTGACAGAAATAGAAAAGGGTTTAGAACAGAATAGCTTGTTTTTAACTCCGCATATTTTAAGTCCCTTTCCTGATGAATCTACCCCACAAGAGCGTAATTTATTGAATACGGGAATGTATAATTTGGGATTTATTGGAACAAAAAGAAGCGAAACGACTTTCTCATTTTTAAATTGGTGGGCAGATCGATTGTTTGAACATTGTTATATTGATTTAGCCCATGGAATGTTTGTCGATCAAAACTGGGTCAACTTCGCTCCCATTTATTACGAGGATGTTTTTGTGAGTAGGCACAAAGGCCTCAACATGGCTTATTGGAATTTGCATGAAAGAAGCTTGAATACAGATGGTGAATCATATATGGTTAACAACGAATTCCCATTGATTTTCTTTCATTTTTCAGGTTATGAGCCAAGTAATCCAACTCAAATTTCGAAGTACCAGAATCGATACGAATTTGTAGAAAAAGGAGACGTCGCTTCGATTTTTGATGTTTATGCACAAACTTTGATTAAAAATGGGCACGTCGAATACAAGCAATATTCCTGTTTTTATATTAAAAGCCCTCCCTTTTTGCCGAGAAAAAAATACTTACGTGTTAGAAAGTATTTATCTATGCCCTTTTTAGCCATTGCTAAATGGATAAATGAGTTTCAAATATGAAGATGATGTATGATGTAAGATGTATGATGTAAGAGGAATGTAGAATTATTACATCATACATCTTACGTCTTACATCATACATCTTACGTCTTACATCTAAAGAATTTCTATCTCTACCCTACGGTTAATCGATCGGCCTTCATCGGTATCATTGGATGCTTTAGGTTTTGTTTTACCATAGCCTTTGGTTTTGATTCTTTCTGTGGTAATTCCTGCACCTAAAAGATAGGTTTTTACCGCATCCGCCCTATCTAATGAAAGTTTTTGGTTGATTTCATCTGAACCGGTATTGTCTGTGTGACCGCTGATTTCAATCGCCAAATTTATATTTTCTTTTAAGACTAAAACAATACGTTTTAATTCAGGTTCAGACTCCGGTTGGAGTGTCGCTTTATTTAATTCAAAAAATAAGTTATTGATGGTTACGCTCGAACCTTTAGCAATTGGCGACATTACCAAATCTTTCTCATCTAATTCTAAATAACGGCCTCTCAATTTACTTAAATCGATATTGATGGAACTTGGTATAAAGCCTTTGGCTTTTGCCGTGATACCATAATTAATTCCATAAGGGAGAACTATTTTGTAAATTCCAGAATTTGGATCGGGCTTCGCAATGCCAATGGTTTTTCCAGTAACCAAGTTTTCGTAGGTAACACTTGCGTCTTCTGGCGCTTTTCCTGTTTTTGCATTAAACACTTTTCCGGATATTAAAACGACCGCTTCTGACTGTTCTGAAGAGCCTAGTCGAGGGCTTTCTTTGGCATTTTGTTGCACCAAAGTAGGTGATTCTTCTTTGCTTGCAGCTTTAATGTTTTTGGCAGAAGTACTTGTTTGATTATCTTTTGCACCTGAATTGCTACCTTTCGCTTGTCCCTCTTTTGGGGAATTTTTAGCTAAAATTGGGCTTTCATTTTCAATAGGTTTTGGCAAAATATCCTCCGTTTTGAAACGGAAAATATCTTTTTTCCCTAAGCTGTTTTTCCCAGACAAAAAATAGGCATAATCACCTTTGGCAGAAAGAGAATAATAAGCATCATAATCTTCCGTGTTAAACGGTTCTTCTAGACGTAAGGCCGTTCTCCAATTGAGCCAATTATCATCTATTCTTCTTGCCATGTAAATGTCATGACTCCCTTTCCCTCCTGGTCTGTTCGAAGAGAAATACAATGTTTTCCCATCTGCAGCTAAAAATGGGGTTGTTTCAGAGTAATCGGTATTGATTTTTCTACCCAAATTTTCGGGTTTAGACCATTCTCCCTCTTCCAAAAAGCTCACATATAAATCATCGTTTTCACTATTTTTCTTTTCAGAAAATGCCAACAAAAGGATTTTTCCATCCATACTCAAATAAGCATATTCATTTTTTCCCTTGCTCATCTGTTCGTATTTCGGGATATTTAATTTTTCAGGAACAGTCCAGCTTGAGGCTGTTTTTTTCGAAATAGAAAAACCCCTTGTTTCATATTCTCCATTCACATAAGCCCCTTTTACCAAAATAGTTTGGCCATCCGGCGAAATAGATAAGATGGTATTGTATTGATCTCTATTTAAGACATCTGGCATTCTTTTAGCAGCACTCCAAACCCCTCCCATTAATTCACTGTACCAAATATCTTGTGAACCCGAAACCGTTTCTGTTCCTATTGTTCCAAATTTATTTTGCGGGTGACTTTTTCGTCCAAAATACAAAGTTTTTCCATCTGGCGCCATCACCGGATTTAATTCCGAATATTGAGAATTCACAGCGGATCCTAAGTTTTCTGCCAAGGGATTTGTTTGCCCGATGGAATGAAAACAGATGAATAGATAAATGAAAACGTGTAGGTATTTGATCATTGTAATTGCTATTAAATCTATTATCCTCGGTAAATCCATTTTTTCTCCATTTTTTCGGGAGAGTATTGTAAAATATATTCCACCATGGCTTCTGGATTGGAATCAATATAAATGGCCTCGAAATTAGCATCTTTTAAAAATCCTTCTTTCACCATGTGTTGCATTTGTTGAATCAATAAATTATAGTAATTGTTGATGTTCAATACTCCAACCGGCATTTCATGTAAATCTAATTGTTTCCAGGTAAGAATTTCAAATAGCTCATCCATGGATCCAAATCCGCCAGGTAAAGTAATCACCGCATCTGCTTTTTCAGCCATGATTTGCTTTCGGGTATGCATGGTATCTGTTACAATGCATTCTTGAATCCCTTTGTGCTTTACCTCCCAAGGCTCCATAAAGGAAGGAATAACGCCGATGCACTCTCCGCCCAAACGTAAAAACTCATCAGCTAAAACGCCCATTAAACCCACGCTACCCGCACCAAAAATAATTTTGCAATCGTGCTTCTTCAAAGCTTGTGCCAATTTTTTTACTTCATTTTCATAAATGGCGTTATGGCCTTTGGAAGAGCCGCAATAGATCAATACGTTTTTAGACATCGTGAGATAAGATTTCAGCCAAAGCTGTGGAAAATTCTACAAAACTAAACGAAAAATTGGCTTCTTTTTGTATTCGATCGGAGGAAACCCTGTTTCCTCCTGTCACCAAAACCGCCATCTCTCCCAATAATAATCGCAAGAAAAAGGCGGGTATTGCAGGTAAAAACAGAGGTCTATGCATTTTTTTAGCCATTAATTGGGTCATTTCTTTGTGACGGATCGGCTGTGGAGCTACTGCATTGTAAACCCCTTGTGCGCTATTATTTTCAATGCACAATTGGAAAATTCGAATTAAGTCAGATAAATGTATCCACGATTGCCATTGTTTACCCGTACCTAAAACCGTTCCGAAGCCCCAGCGAATGGGCTTTGCTAAAACGGGAAATATGCCACCTTTTTGAGATAAGACTAAACCAATGCGAACTTTTACCGTACGGAGGCCTAAATGGGCAATTTCGTCTACCGCCTTTTCCCATTGTTGGGTACAATCGGCTAAAAAATCAGTTCCAGCTGGACTCGTCTCTGTACATATTTCTTCCCCTGAATCTGCACCATAAAACCCAATAGCGGAGGCAGAAATAAAGGTCTTAACTTGATGGGGAGTCGATTTTAACTGCTCCAATAATACCTGTGTACTTTCAACTCTTGAAGCAATCAACTCCGCTTTACGAGCTTTTGTCCATGGTTTGTCGGCGATACCTGCCCCAGCTAAATGTACGATGCAATCAATGCCAAGGAGCACATTCGGATCAATGGTCTTTTGTTGAATATTCCATGTATAGTCACCAGCATTACGGGAAAGGACTTTTACTTGATGTCCGTTTTGAATCAAAAAAGCACGTAGTTCTTTTCCGATAAATCCTGTTCCGCCTGTGATTAATATATGCATTAATTACCTTTTTTAATCGCTTGGTAAATCACTTCATTGATACCTGTGCGAATGTTTAAATCACTAATTTTACTATTGTTTCTCGTAGGATAAACACGATTAGACAAAAACACATATACGATATTACTCACAGGATCTATCCAGGTATAGGTTCCCGTAAATCCAGAGTGGCCAAAGCTTTCCTCGCTGGCAGAGGCTGCCGCAGAAATTCCTGCTTTTTTACGGTCAGGTTTGTCAAATCCAATGCCTCTTCTCGAATTTTCTTGTTCAGAAAAAGGGTAGGAAGTCCAGGTTTTCATGGTCTCAGGTTGAATAAATTGTTGCCCACCGTAATACCCTTTTTGTAAATACATTTGCATCAATTTCGCTAAATCATTGGCATTTCCAAATAATCCTGCATGCCCCGAAATGCCATCTAATAAAGCGGCTCCTTCATCGTGTACTTTTCCATGAATTAAGATTTTTCTAAACAAGGAATCGTATTCTGTTGGCACTATTCGAGACAATGGAAAATGTTTGTCTGCTTGATAAACCAAGGTTTTTGCCCCGATAGGTGCATAAAAAGTGGATTCTAAATACTCTGGCCAAGTTTTACCAAACATTTTGGAAGTCAATTGAGGCAATAGATAATAGGATAAATCAGAATACACATATTCTTTTTTGTCTCGCAAAGGAGAATCTACAATGGCCTTGGTTATTTGACCTTGTAAGGATTTATGTGCCCAAAGGTTTTTCGTTATTTCGGTTGGATAATCTTCTGATTTCCCATAAGACAATGTTTTTGGTTTCCAACGTAGAATTTCAGAGGCATAATTTACGGTGCTATCCCAAAGTTTTGGATTTTTTTCTATCAATTTTTTCACTCGCTCCTCCCCTTGTGCCCTTGTGACATATTTTTCGACCAAATTGAATTTCAATTCATTTTTGGCATACATTGTATTGAATTTCTTGCTCTTTAAAATCATTTCAGTGCTATCAATATAGTCTCTCCAAAAAGGAATCCAAGCCTTCAATTTAGCTTGATGGGTCAATACATCGATGTATTTTAAGGGTCCTTTGTTGCTTTTTGCCAAAGCTGGAATGAATTCGCCCATGGTTTCATTGACATTGAAACGGCCTTCATCTTGCCATTTCATCAATGCTGGCACGGAGGTACTTATTTTGGTAATAGATGCTAAATCGAAAATGTCTGTTTTCTTCAATGGAATGGTCGATTCGTAGATCTGTGTCCCAAATGCTTTGTGATAAATGACTTTACCTTCTTTCGCAATTAAGACAACAACGCCGGGCGCCCCTTTTACTTGAATGGCTAAATTAGCCAAAGAATCCACATTTTTTGTTAAATATTTTCCATTAAGCCCCACTGCTTCAGGAAGCACATTGTATTGCAAACGGCCTAAACTTGGACTGTTTATACCTAAGTTTCGGTAATACAACTTATTCAATGTCACAGGAAATTTACCTTCTGCCGGTAATCCACCAAAAATTACTTCCGCAGCAACTTCCAATTGCGGAATTCCTTCTTGCAGAGTAGTAATCAATGCACCTGCATTTTTTAAACTATCAAATTTGGTCAAAGTCATCGCATTGGCAAAATGTACCACCACTGTTTTGGCATTGACAAATCGATTGACCAAAGTAATAATGGATGGCTTGAGGTTGTAATTATTCACAGGGCGAATCGAAATCCCATGAATTCCCATTAATATGGTATTGTAATTTTTTAGGGTATTTTCGATGCGATTGATGGTTGTATCTGCACTGGTTTCATCCAAATAGAAATGATCCATTTCTACATAGTTTTCGGCCATTTTTTGGAATTCGGTTGGAAATTTATTGCCATAATTAGGCTTTCCTATCGCCAAAGTGGCTATTTTTCTTTTTTCTAAATTCCGCAATGGAACCAAATCTTCTGGGTTTCTCAATAAAACCAAGGATTTTTCGGCCAATGATTTATTCAAAACCTCTGCAACTAGGGGATTCAAATCTTCAATCAAATGATCGATTTCAATTGGTTTATAGGCTTGTAAGTCAGCCCAGGCTTTGGCATTCAGAATTCTTTTAACGCGTATATTTAATTCTTCTTCCGATATTTCTCCATTGACCAATGCTTTTTTAATTGCATTAAATGCAGCAGGAACATCCACAAACGTTTCTAAAATATCATTTCCGGCTAAAAAAGCTTTAACATTGGCCGTCCCTTCTGGAAACATTTTTGTAGCGCCTTTCATGTCCATCGCATCCGTAAAAACCAATCCTTCGAACTTCATTTCTTCCCTCAAAAGTCCATTGATTATCGGACGGGATAAAGTGGAAGCTAAATTGGCTGTTGAATCTAAACTTGGAATGTTCAGATGCCCAACCATCACACCTTGTAAGCCATTGTTGATTAATTCTTTGTAAGGATATAATTCAAGACTATCCAATCGCGATCGTGAATGATTTAGTACAGGAATATCGTAATGGGAATCTACGCCCGTATCTCCATGACCGGGAAAATGTTTGGCAGAAGTAATAATTCCTCCTTTTTGTAAACCTCGCATGTACGCTAGGGCTTTTTGAGTAACTAACTCACGATCTTCGCCAAAAGAGCGGAAATTGATAACCGGATTGAGTGGATTATTATTCACATCCACCACGGGGGCATAATTAATGTGCACGCCCATTCTTTTGCATTGTTGAGCAATTTGATAACCCATATTTTCAATCAACGTTTCATTCCCTTGAATGGCCCCCAAAGTCATTTGATAAGGATAACGCACCGTTGAATCTAAACGCATATTTAAACCCCATTCTAAATCCATTCCAATGAACATAGGCACTCTCGACATACTTTGAAGTTTATTCACCAAACGAGCTTGGTTAGTTGGATAACCTGCGAAGAAAACAAATCCTCCCACATGGTAATCTCGGACAATGGAATATAGACGAGTGGTGTCGTATGTTGGATTAGAATTGGCACGAGGCATTAAGACTTGTCCAATTTTTTCATCCAAGGATAGGGAATTAAAAACAGAATCTACCCAATTTTGATGATTGTGGGTAAAAAGGGGAACGGGTGTTTGACTAAAGGTTTGGAAGCTGATTAAAAGGAGATTACAAACGATTAGCGAAGAAAGCCTTTGAAATAATTTCATAGTGAAGTGAATATACTTGAATTGGTAAATTAAAGTAAAAATAGAAAATAAAAATTGAAAATGAATTGTAAATTTGCGTTTCAAAAATAGATGAACGTATGAGAAAAAAGATTGTTGCAGGAAACTGGAAAATGAACAAGACCGCTTCTGAGGCATTGGATTTGGCAAATGAAGTTAGCAAATTAGTTAAATCAGAAGTTTCAGCTGATATACAAGTGATTATGGCGACGCCAGCTTTGTATTTATCAGAGGTAAATAAGGCAATCGCTGGAATCTCCAACTTAGCCGTAGCAGCTCAAAACTGTCATGAAAAAGCATCAGGCGCTTACACAGGCGAAATTTCTGCCGCAATGTTGGCTTCTGCGGGAGTCAATTATGTGATTTTAGGTCACTCAGAGCGTCGTCAATATTTTAACGAAACAAACGAACAATTAGCAGCGAAAGTGGATGCCGCTTTAGCAAATGGATTAACGCCTTTGTTTTGTTGCGGAGAGAGTTTAGCATTACGTGAAGGAGGCAACTTTTTGGAATATGTGGCACAACAATTAACAGAAAGCTTGTTTCATTTATCAGCAGCAGACTTTTCGAAAGTGGTAATTGCTTATGAGCCCATTTGGGCGATTGGAACAGGATTAACAGCTTCATCAGAGCAAGCGCAAGAAATGCATGCTTATTTAAGGGTACATTTAGCGAAGCAATATGGTCAAGCAGCAGCGGAGGCATGTTCCATTTTATATGGCGGAAGTTGTAATGCACAAAATGCCCAAGAATTGTTTGCTTGTGCAGATGTGGACGGTGGTTTGATTGGAGGAGCTTCTTTGAAAGCAGGTGATTTCATTACCATTGCTACTTCGTTTTAATAATTTAATGTCGTGTTTTTGTGTTTTATCTCTGAGGTAAAACATAAAAACACGAATATTGATATTTATGGTAATCGCATTTGACGCTGACGATACTTTATGGGTAAACGAACCTTATTTCAGAGAAATTGAGGACCAATTTGGGGAATTAATGGAAGATTATTTACCCTTGCATTCTACGGCCAAAGAACTATTTAAAACGGAAATGGACAACTTAGCCTTGTATGGCTATGGTGTCAAAGGTTTTATGTTGTCAATGGTGGAAACAGCTATTCGAGTTTCAGAGGGCACTTTACAGGTGGATGGTATTTCTAAAATTTTGGATCTAGGGAAAGAATTGTTAGAAAAACCGATAGAATTATTACCGGGAGTAGAAGACGTTTTGCAGTCTTTGCATGGGAAGTATCGTTTGGTGATAGCAACCAAAGGAGATTTATTGGATCAAGAAAGAAAGTTGTCCAAATCGGGCTTAGCGAATTATTTTCACCACATTGAAATCATGTCTGAAAAGAACGAAAGCGATTATGCCAAATTGATCAAACATTTGGACATTCCTGCTTCCGAGTTTTGCATGATTGGTAATTCATTAAAATCAGATGTATTACCTGTTTTGGGCTTGGGAGGCCATGCCATTCACATCCCTTACCACACTACCTGGGCACACGAACAAATTTCTCATCGGGTCGAACACGAAAATTTTAGAGAGGTTACAGAGATAGCGGAAGTGCTTGGGTTTTTTTAGAAGGGAAAAATGATGTATGAGGTAATAGGTAAAAGGTAATCGGTAATCGGATGTATGGGGATTCTTTTTATTTCCAACAAATCCTTAGGTATGCGGTGTTATAACCATATATTTTAATCAATGGCTTAATGCATAAAATTCATGCTTAACTAACGTTCAGCAAAAAACGCATCAAATCTTTGGTTCTTTTTCTTCACCTTTTTTGGATTCTGAACAAAATGTTTATCCCTTAAAACTTTTGCTCATTTTTATTCTTAATTGAAAAAAACACCGATTTTTTATCTTAATGTACTTAATTCCTTCATTTTTCCTTAATGGTTATTTCTTCGAACATTAAGAATTATTAAGCGCATCCTCCGTGATTTCCCTCCTTTTACCCATTACCCATTACCTTTTACCTATTACCTTTTACCCATTACCTTTTACCTATTACCTATTCCCTCCTACCTCCTACCTCTTACATCATACATCTTACTTCATACATCTTACCTCATACATCATACACCATAGCCTCCGTTTATCCCAAAATAAGTTCTCATTCCAGACAATATTTGTAAGTTTGATTTCATTTTGATTGGATTCCTATGTATTTAACTAAGTATGTAAAAAAGGCTATTGCTATACTGGCAATCACGTGTATTGTTTTTAATGTTCAAGCCCAAAGTGCTGTTCAGAGCATTGCTCCCTTAAAGTTATCATTGGCCAAAGCGGTTGATTTGGCTTTGTTGAATAACTTAAATGTAAAATCTTATCAAGTTAATCTTCGCAATGCCGAATTGCAATACCAGCAATCCAAGTACAATCAATTACCCAGTTTAAACGGTAATATTAATCAAGCGGCTAGTTTTGGCCGAAGTATCAATCCTTATACGAATAGTTATGATTCCCGTAACATCAATTACAACAACGTAGGTATAAACGCCAATGTGACAATATTTAATGGCGGACAATTGAAAAATAGTATTTTGCAAAGTGATTATAATTTAAAAGCTACGCAAGAAGATTTACAAGCGATGCGAGAAAATACCTCTTTACAGGTGGTACTTTCGTATTTGACTATATTAAATGCGGAGGATCAATTGGCCATCGCTCAAACACAAACGGGAATTACTCAATTGCAAATACAAAGAGCTCAAAAATTAGTAGCAGCGGGCTCCTTGCCTCAATCAAATGTATTGGATTTAAAAGCACAGTTGGCGAGCGAAGAGTCCAATGTTGTTTCTTTTCAAAGCAATTTGGACATTAATAAACTGACATTGGTACAATTATTAAATGATACAAGCATTACGGATTTTCAATTGGAGCGCATTTCGGTTCCGGTTCCAAGTACTTCATTGTATGAATTAGGTATTTCTGATATTTATTTCAAAGCTTTGGATACACAACCTTTGATAAAAGCAGCTGATTTTCGGGTAAAAGGTGCTGATAAAAATATTGATATTGCGAAAGCATTTCGTTTGCCGACTTTATCATTGAGTGGTAGTTGGTCAGCCAATCAAAGTAATTCGCTTAAGTCGGTACAGCTTTTGGGCACTCAAGATGTTACTTTGGGAAATGTTCAAGTAGCTGGAATTAATTATCCGATTGTGAGTCAACAGCCAAGGTATGGAGAAGGCCAAACGGTGGATTATTTTGATCAGTTAAACAACACACAAAATAAGGTAGTAAGTTTGAATTTAAACATTCCGATTTTTTCTAAATACCAAAATAAGACAAGAATTTCTCAGGCTAGTTTACAAAGAGAAAGTGCTGAATTGGAAGCTAGCAAGGCTCGTCTAACCTTGCGTCAAAACATTGAACAGGCTTACGTAAACATGTCGAATGCAGCGAAAAAATACGATGCTTCGGTACAGCAAGTAGCGGCATTGGAAGAATCGTTCAGATCTGCTGAAAGCAAATTTAGTGCAGGTACGATTGACTTTGTAAGTTATAATTTACAAAAAACGAATTTAGATAAGGCAAAATTAAGTTTGGTACAAGCAAGATATGACTACGTATTTAGAACGAAGGTTTTGGATTATTATCAAGGAAAGAATTTAACATTTTAATCGAAAAATATTTTAAAAATGGCAAAGGGAAATAGCAAAAAGACTTGGATCATTATCGGTGGGATAGTGGCAGTCTTATTTTTGGGATTATTTATTGCAAAGCAATCAGGTTGGATTGGCAAAGTGGAGGATACGGAAGTGGAGTTTACTAAGGCAAAATTATCCACCGTCATAGAGAAGGTTTCTGCTTCTGGGAAAATACAGCCAGAGGTGGAAGTGAAAGTTTCTCCAGACGTATCTGGAGAGATTGTTGCATTGAACATCACGGAAGGAGATTCGGTAGTGGCAGGACAAGTATTATTAAAGATTCGTCCAGACAATTATGTTTCTTTATTAGCCAGAGCGGAGGCGCAGGTTAATTCCATGAAAGCAAGTGAGGAGCAAAGCAAAGCGGTTTTGGCACAGAGTGAAGCAAGATTAAGCAAGGCGAAAATTGATTTTGATAGAAATGCTAAATTGCACAAAGATAAAGTGATTTCGGATTCGGATTTTGATCAATTTGTTTCGGCTTACAATGTGGCGAAGCAAGATTTAGAGTCGGGGAAGGCGAATGTAAAAGCGGCCAATTTTAATGTAAAGAGTTCAGAGGCAGCATTGAAAGAGGCTAAAACGAATTTAACAAAGACAACGATTTACGCACCACAAAGTGGCATTATTTCTAAGTTAAATGTAGAATTGGGGGAGCGTGTGGTGGGAACTTCACAAATGGCAGGAACGGAAATGTTGCGCATTGCGAATTTGAACAACATGGAAGTTAGAGTTAACGTGAATGAAAATGACATTACACGTGTAAGTTCGGGAGATACGGTGATTATAGACGTGGATGCTTATACGTCTAGTGAGCGGAAGTTTAAAGGAGTGGTGTATGAGATTGCTAGTTCAGCGAATTCTTCAGGAACGGCAGCTTCAGTGAGCAATGATGCAGTAACGGAATTTGAGGTGAAGATAAGGGTTTTGAGAAAGTCTTACCGAGATTTAATCAAGGGTAAGTTATCTTACCCATTAAAGCCAGGAATGACGGCATCTGTGGAGATTTTGACCAACCGAAAAGATGGGGTTTTAACGGTACCATTATCGTCTGTAACGACTAGAGAGATTGGCGGAGAAGTTAAAGAGGAGCCTAAAGGAGGAAATGGTAAACCAGAAGACGATAATGCAGAGGTAGAGAAAGAAGAAGATGCAAAAACGGCAAAAGCGCGCAAAGAGAAGATCAAGGAAGTGGTTTTTGTGAATGAAAAGGGCAAGGCGAAAATGATTGAAGTAAAGACAGGTATTTCTGACTTTGAGAATATTGAGATTGTTTCTGGTTTGAAAGATGGCCAAGAAATCATTTCTGGTCCTTATGCTACGGTAGCGAAGAAATTGAAAGAAGGTGAGTTGGTGAAGAAGAAAATGGATAAAAAGTAATTATGAGTTGTGAATGATGAGTTATGAATTATGAATGATGAGTTATGAATTGCTTTGTTAATAAACGCTTTATGTGTTTGAGAACTAAAGACTTATCCATTTCAATTCATAACTCATCATTCATAAATCATAATTTTTTTAAACAGTGCTTGCAAATTTAGAATTCTACCCCTATTTTTGCAATCCCAATAGGGAAGAAACTCCTTCTTAGCTCAGTTGGTTAGAGCACATGACTGTTAATCATGGGGTCCCTGGTTCGAGCCCAGGAGAGGGAGCGCAAATCAAAAAGAGGTCATTTCGACCTCTTTTTTTGTTTAAAAACCACCATAACTTTCTGTAAAGAGACATTTTTTGTGGTTGCAACTTTTTGATTTTCAATACCTCGTTTTTCGTAAATTTATAATCCTGCATCACAAGTATTAGGATAAATGTGGTCTATAGAATCAAATGGAGGTTTTAGTTTTGGATTAAGTGGTTCGAGGTCAGTAGAGACGTCAATTAGTTTAGGTTCAATCCCAATACCAGCCCTATCCAGGGCTTTTGATTATAAATCCATTGACTTGAATTTTTGTCCAGCAAATTATCAAATCCATAGGCCACACCTATAGTAAAATTGTTGATGGCAATAATGCCGGCGATGCCTTTGGAAAAAGTAATACCCTGGTATTCATAAGGGACTGATCCTTGACTAACATCGCTGTTAATCACCGAATTACTCAATCCCACAAAACCTCCTACTGAAAAACCATAGTGGTCGATTTTCCTCTTGAATCGGTTGGTAGGGTTTTTCTCAAAATTTACCTGAAAGTAATCTTTTCGTTTACCTACATACAGGGCCGCATTAATCTCACTGGTTAATTGTGCGGGTATCACAGATTGACTTACTCGATACTTAACAGGTATGGCAAGTACATCTAAATCAAAAGTTGATTTTTGGAAGGCAAAATTACTTGGTTGTGAAGTGGTGCTAAGTGGTAGAGAATTTAACTGTTTTCCGCCGTTTTCAGAAAATACGAGAAGCGTATCGTTTTGAGTTTCAATAAATACGTTCTCTTGATTTGTTTGGTAGACCCCATCCTGTAAACCAAATTTCGGGGTATTTCGAATGACACCACAACTTCCAAGAAGAAAAATGAAGGAGATATAACCGAGTAAACGCATATTTGAGTAGCTTTCGAAAGCAAGTTAAAAATTTTAAAAATGGCAATTACTCTGTTTGAAAATATAGCACATAATTTAATTTGGGTTGACGTTACCGCTCCTACATCAAATGAATTATCGGAACTTAGTAAAACCTATGATTTAAACCATTTTGCTTTATCTGCTTGTTTACAGCCCGACCATTTGCCTAAGCACGAGGATATCGAAGGGACCCCTAATGACCTAACCTACCTAATCATGATGTTGTGGTGTATGCAGAATGGAACTATTGGGTTTGAGAATCAAGAAGATGGGAAGTGTGAAATTGTTTTTAAAGCA
>Ga0114962_10000151_pt1 | contig 59433 bp, 55 predicted proteins | sample C_130820_MF_Meta_FD_87017 | JGI IMG/M metagenome (GOLD analysis project Ga0114962, IMG submission 87017) | Freshwater microbial communities from Lake Croche, Canada to study carbon cycling - C_130820_MF_MetaG | ecosystem: Environmental > Aquatic > Freshwater > Lake | place: Lake Croche, Canada... | reverse complement strand
CATGTCGTAACCAGCATCGCGTAGTACGCGAATCTTGTCTTCTTCACGAGCCTTGGTATCAATGAATTCTTCGATGTCTGGGTGATCAACATCAAGAACAACCATCTTCGCTGCACGACGAGTCGCACCACCAGACTTGATTGTTCCTGCAGATGCATCAGCACCGCGCATGAATGAAACTGGACCTGAAGCTGAACCACCTGATGAACGAAGAAGTTCCTTAGATGAACGAATGCGTGACAGGTTAAGACCTGCACCTGATCCACCCTTGAAAATCATTCCCTCTTCGCGGTACCAGTTAAGAATTGATTCCATTGAGTCATCTACCGACAAGATGAAACAAGCTGAAACTTGCTGTGGGCTTGAAGTACCTACGTTGAACCACACTGGTGAGTTGAAGGCGAAGATCTGATTTAGCAACATGAAGGTTAGTTCGTGCTCAAAAATTGTTGCGTCTTCTTCAGATGCGAAGTAACCGTGGTCACGTCCACCTTGGGTGTAAGTAAGGACAATTCGGTTGATTAGCTGACGAAGGCTAAATTCGCGAACTGCAGTTCCAAGTGGACCACGGAAATATTTGGTGGTCACGATTGTGGATGCGTTCAAGCTCCAGAATTCAGGGAATTCAACACCACGCTGTTCGAAGATGTTCTCACCCGTCTTCCAGTTGGTCTGAACTACGTCGCGATATTCCCAGGTGACCTGGTCGTATGGGTGAACTCCCTCAGTTGTGTAGATGCGCTCAATCTTGAGCCCTTTACGCCCCTGACTAGCTGCACCGGCGTCGGTGTATGCCGATGTGTCGGTCATTTGTTGCCTTTCTTTTATATTTTTTAGTTTTTATGTTGTAATCGCACCCGGTTAAGCGCGCGAAACCTGATTTTCTCGCTCAACTTTGAGCACTGCTATTGCTACTTCGAAATCCTCTAAGCTTTCCCAACCCTGATAGACACTGGCAAATCTCATAAAAGCTACTTCGTCCAGCTTCCGAAGCGGCTCAAGGATGGCTAAACCAACCTCATTTGCCTCAACTTGCGCTGATCCAGTTGCCCTGATCGTTTCCTCTACTGTTTGAGCCAACATAGCCAGATCAGACTCTGTAACAGGTCTTCCCTGGCATGCCTTCCGAACACCGTTGACAATCTTGTCCCGGCTGAATGGCTCGGTGGTTCCCCCGCGCTTTGCAACCAAGAGGCTAGAGGTCTCCAAAGTCGAGAAACGAGAGCCGCATTCTGGACATTGGCGCCTTCTGCGGATGCTCGATCCGTCCTCAGAAGTGCGTGAATCCATGACCCTGGAGTCGATATGGCGGCAAAAAGGACAGTGCATGTTTTGCCTCCAATCTTCTAGGGTTGTTTACGCGTAATTCACTCAAGAGAACCTAATATACACACAAGATGTGGGAATATTTCACTTCTCCGTCCCTATATCTTGTGGTTTTCTAACCCCAGAAGCAAATTTCATTTCTAGTCGGCGTGTTGCCAATAACTACGGGGATGTTGGGTTGAAAACTCTAACCTTCAACCAAAGATTTAACCTTTTTGTTATCAAATGATTGGTAACGATTTAGAACTAAATACGGGTTTTTACCGCATCACCGTGGGCCTGCAGGCCCTCTTGGTTTGCGATAGCGATAACACTATTTGCTACCTCTGACAGCGCTGCCTGGTCATAATCGATCAACTGCTGAGCCTTCAGAAATGAGTGGACACCCAACCCTGAGCTAAACCTTGCCTGCCCACCGGTCGGTAAAACGTGGTTTGAACCAGCTAAGTAGTCTCCTAGCGAAACCGGAGAATAAGGCCCAAGGAATATCGCCCCCGCGCTGCTAATTCCTTCACCGAGAGCCGCGCTGTCTCCCGTCTGGATTGAGAGGTGCTCTGCCCCATACAGATTGGCAATCGCAACTGCTTGGTCCATGTCTGAAACCAGAACATATGAGCTTTGTTGGCCGGCTAGAGCGGCTAAAACACGGTCTCTATTGGCAGTGACTGCCACTTGCCTTTCGATTTCAACATTGACAGCTGAAATCAGGCCTTCGGAGTCGGTAACTAGGACTGCAGCCGCCAATTCATCATGTTCTGCCTGAGAAATCAGATCCGCAGCAATAAATCTAGGATCTGCCGAATCATCTGCCAAAATCATGATTTCTGTTGGTCCTGCCTCAGAATCGATAGCGATTCTCCCCTGCAGAATCCTCTTTGCGGCTGCGACATAGACGTTGCCTGGCCCGGTAACCAAATCAACTTGCTCAAGGCCTATTTCTGGAACCCCATAGGCAAAAGCGGCCACAGCAGCGGGCCCTCCAATCACATAGACGTCCTCAACGCCAAGCAAGGCTGCCGTTGCTAAAACTGTTGGGTGCGGTCTTCCCCCGAAGGCTTTTTGACCTGGGGTTGCAATAGAAATCTTCTGCACACCTGCAACCTGAGCAGGCACCACATTCATAACGACACTAGATGGATATACAGCCTTGCCACCTGGCACATACAAACCAACCGATTCGATTGGAACCCAGCGTTGGCTAACTGTCGCACCTTTAGCAAGTTCAGTGACGGTGTTCTGCGGCAAATTGGCTACAGAAACTTTACGGACCCGTTCGATGGCAATTTCTAAAGCCCTTCTCAACTCAGGTGACAACTCCTGAAGCGCGAGCACAAGTTCAGCTTTATTTACTTTGATCGGTTCAATGTCAATACCATCAAGAGTTTTAGCAATCGCAACAATCGGCTTTGCACCATCGGTTCGAATTGATTCAACGAGCGATCGGATGCTCTCAACGGCTGCCGTAACATCGATTTTTGCTCTAGGGATTTCAGCGGCAACGAGTTCACGGGTGATTTGTTTCCCGGTCAGATTGATCATTCTGATGCTGCTAGTCATTGTTTGCTTAACTTTCTTATTTTGATTATTGTAAGCGAACTGTGACGCGCTGAACTAAGTTAGCCTTGGAACACGTACGAAGGACTAAATCTTGGATCACATCAACAACCCCACCGAAGCTCTTAAAGCAGCCTTTAGAAGGCATGCCTCAGGAGTTTGTGTAATAACCCTAAATGACCCCGAAGGCAAGCCTGTCGGCTTCACAGCGACCTCAGTAACCTCTCTGGGTTCAGAGCCAGCACTGGCAACTTTCAACGTTGCTAGAGGCGCAAGCAGTTGGCCTGCATTGGCTCTCGCCGAGTATGTCTCAATTCAGATGCTCAATGAAGCAAGTCTTCCCCTCGCGATCAGAATGTCTCAGGATCACACCCAACGCTTTGTTCCAAATGACTGGTTTAGAGAAGCAAAAACTGACTTGCCGATATTTGAAAAGGTCAACGCAGCTTTGATTTGCAAAGTCAGAGAGCGACATGAAGTTGAGAAGAATGCGGTAATCGTGGTTGAGATAATCGAGGGATTATTCCCCGAAGAGCTCTCCAGCCTTCTCTATCACCAGCGCGGGTATGTCATCCCCGGCGATCGAATCAGTTAGTAAAACTTCTTCAGGTTTTAAGACATCTAGTGCAGCTGTCCCAAAATGTTGTTTGATCTCTGAGATCAGTGCATCACTTACGAAGACTCTGTGCTTGAGTTTGAAGGTCTTCAGGTCAGCGTCATTTTTCAACAAAAGCTGAACTTCGGTCTGTCCAGGATATTTCTTGAAAATTGAATCAAGCAATTCAATGTTGGTGCGCGTAGCTAACTGCTCTGCAATCACAACCTCCAGTGGTCCAGCAAAGCGATTCTCATCTTTTTCGAGTACCTGAATGTCATTGACATTCAAAGCAAAACTCTCATCACGCGGCCGCATGCGGCCTCTTATTGCAACTAAGGTATCTACCTTCAGCTTGTCAATATTTTCCAAATAGGTTTTGCTAAAAATCATCAGCGTTACTTCAGCATCAAGGTCTTCGACGGTCACGTTGGCATAAACGTTTCCAGAAGATCTGGCCGTCTTCACATCTACCGCTGTGATAAGGCCAGCTAAAGTCACTGCCTCTGCTTCAGAGAAATCTTTGCGAGTGATAAAAGAGGTAATCGATTCTGTTGCGCTAGAGCGCAACTTGCTCTCAGCGCCTTGTAGCGGATGCGCGCTGACATAGAGACCGAGCATCTCACGTTCGAGACTTAGCAGTTGGCGCTGAGGCCACTCTGCAAGGGCTGGAATCGTGTGTGAGTGGTGCTTGTCTTCAAAATCATCAAAAAGATCAATTTCACCAGTTGATTTTGACTTCTTAGTTTTCAATTCAGCATCAATGATTTGCTCGTGGGCTTCAAATAGCGATCTTCTACTCATACCAAAGGAATCAAATGCACCAGCTTTGATGAGTGATTCAATAACTTTCTTGGAACACACTGAGGCTGGCACCTTGGCAATAAAATCCTGGAAGGAAGTAAAGCGTCCTTCGGTTTCTCTTGTTCTCACAATTTCCTGCACTACCCCGATACCAACGTTTCTTATTGCTTCAAGACCAAATCGGATGTCATTTCCAACAGCTCTAAAATCTGCAATCGAATCATTAACATCTGGAGCTAGAACTTGAATTCCAGCTCTACGAGACTCACTTAGGTAAATACTCAAACGATCTCTAGAACTCTTTACCGAAGTTAGCAAGGCAGCCATATATTCCTGCGGGAAGTTCGCCTTCATGTATGCAGTCCAGTACGAGAGAACACCGTAAGCAGCACTGTGAGCTTTGTTGAACGCATAGTCAGCAAATGGTAGAAGAGTCTCCCAAAGCTTTTCGATTGCGTCATCGACGTAGCCGTTATCTTTCATTCCTTTAACGAAGCTAACCTTTTGCGCGTCTAGCTCATCCTTCTTCTTTTTACCCATCGCTCGACGAAGCTCGTCCGCTTGAGCCAAACTGAAATTAGCAACCTTCTGAGCAACAGCCATTACCTGCTCTTGATAAACAATCAGCCCATAGGTCGGATCCAGCACTTCAGACAGTGGCTCTTCAAGACTTGGGTGAATCGGAATGTTTTGCTCTTTACCGTTTTTACGTTGGGCGTATGAAGTGTGTGACCCCATACCCATCGGTCCTGGTCGATACAAAGCAATAACGGCTGAGATGTGCTCAAACTTGGTTGGCTTCAGTAGTCGCAGCAAAGAACGCATCTGACCACCATCAAGCTGAAACACGCCAAGCGTGTCACCTCGAGAGAGCATCTCGTAGGTTGTCTCATCACCATCTAGATCTAAATCTTCTAGCACTACTGATACCCCACGGTTAGACATCGCGTTTTCGATAGCGCGGTCCAAAACCGTTAAGTTTCTGAGCCCCAGGAAATCCATCTTTACTAGACCTAGTTCTTCACAAGGGTGTTGTGCGAAAGCAGTAATGATGGCACCATCATCGTCACGTCTGATCAAAGGAATGACATCAAGAAGAGGTTCTGCAGACATGATTACACCGGCAGCGTGCACGCTGGTCTGGCGCTTAAGGCCTTCAAGACCTCTCGCCAGTTCAAAAGTCTTTCTAGCATCTGGATCTTCTTCAAGAAGTCTGCGGAACTCAGCAGCTTCTTTATATCTACTCTTTGAATCAAAAGCAGCTGGGGAAATAGCTACTGGTTCAAAATCTGGAGTCTCTTCATCAAAGTCGTCTTCTAAAAGATCATCAAGGCTGCTCTCAATGACAGGCCTGTTATTTGGGTCTTCTACCATTTCGCTGAGCGTCATATCTTTTCCAAGCACCATTCTTGGCATTGCCTTGGTTAGTTTCTCTCCAACGGAATAATCCATACCAAGAACTCGGGCAGCGTCTTTCAGAGACTGCTTAGCCTTGATAGTTCCATAGGTGATGATTTGAGCAACTCGGTCATCGCCATATTTCTGGGTGACGTATCGGATTACTTCACCACGTCTGCGATCATCGAAGTCAACATCGATATCTGGAAGGCTGACTCTGCCTGGATTCAAGAAACGCTCAAACAGCAATCCATACTTAATTGGATCAATAGCAGTAATTCCAAGCGCAAAAGCAACAAGTGAACCGGCTGCCGAACCACGGCCAGGACCAACTCGAATACCTTGAGCACGCGCCCAAGCAATAAAGTCCGCTACTACCAAGAAATACCCAGGGAAGTTCATGTTCCGAATAACTTCGATTTCAAAAGCAACACGCTCTTGGTAAAGAACATCAATGTCTTTGCCGAATCTCTCGTGCATGCCGCGCATTACTTCTGCCTCAAACCAGGAAGCTTCTGTTTGCCCTTCAGGAACACTGAATCTTGGCATCAGGTTACGCTTTGTGAAATTGATGTCAGATCGCTCAGCTATCAACAGTGTGTTGTCACATGCCTCTGGGAACTCTGAGAAGAGTTCTCGCATCGCTTTAGCGCTCTTTAGGTAGTAGCCTTCGCCATCAAATTTAAAACGCTTCTCATCGGTTAGCTTGGTTCCAGTCTGCACACAAAGCAGGGCCTCCTGAGCATCAGCGTGACCGGCGTCTGTGTAGTGAAGGTCGTTGGTAGCAACCAGAGGAATTCCAAGATCTTTTGAGAGTTTGATTAGCTCGGCAAAGCTCCTACGTTCAACCGAAGCTCCATGGTCCATGATTTCGATGAAGTAATTTTCTTTACCGAAGATGTCTCTAAATTCGGCTGCTGCTTCCAGGGCTTCTTTGTATTGGCCAAGTCTCAATCTGGTTTGCACTTCCCCACTGGCGCATCCAGAGGTTGCGATAATTCCCTTGGAATATTTGGAAAGCAGTTCACGGTCCATGCGCGGTTGGAAATAGTAGCCCTCGAGCCACGCATAAGAACTTAGTTTAAACAGATTGAGCATGCTGTCGTTATCAGTTGAAAGCATGGTTAGGTGCGAATAAGCGCCCTTAGACAAGTCATCCTCGCCACCGTCGGCCCAGTATGTTCTTGATTTATCAAGTCTTGACCCCGGTGCAAGATATGCTTCAATACCGATTATCGGTTTGATGCCTTTCTTGGTGGCCTGCTCCCAGAAATCAAAGGCGCCGAAGTTGTTTCCGTGATCGGTAATCGCGATAGCTGGCATACCAAAATCAACCGCTTTATCAAGTAATTTGTCTACTTTGGCTGCCCCATCGAGCATGGAATACTCGGTGTGCACATGCAAGTGCACAAAGTTTCCGTTTTCGCTCGACATCTTCTCTAAACTTTCAAATTCTTTAGGGCTTGGGGAAATAGCCTAACTTGACCCTGCGTCAACTAATTTTGCCACTCCGACCAGGGCTATTCGGCACGAAGGATGGCTAGTGAATCAATAAGATCTTGCGGGTAAGAACTTTCGAAGGACACATACTCACCTTTGGTTGGGTGGATAAAACCGAGTTTCATGGCGTGCAGCCACTGTCTATCCATTCCAAGTCTTGCCGCCAACTTAGGATCACAGCCATACAGAGTATCTCCCACCAGTGGGCGCTTGAAGGCGGAGAAATGAACTCTAATCTGATGGGTCCTGCCAGTTTCAAGTTCTATCTCTAAAAGTGAAGCAGCGCTGAATGCCTCAAGTGTTTTGTAATGAGTCACCGAAGGTTTTCCATCCTGCGCAACAGTGAACTTGTATTCGTGCCTAGGGTGACGACCAAGAGGTGAATCTATAGTGCCAGCAGATGGGTCTGGATGGCCTTGCACAAGAGCATGGTACGTCTTATCAACTGTTCTGTCTCGGAAAGCTTGCTTCATTTTGCTGTAAGCAATCTCAGTTTTGGTTAGGACCATGAGTCCACTGGTACCAACATCTAAACGACTAACTATGCCTTGACGTTCAGCTACCCCACTGGTGGACATTTCTATACCCATCGCAAGTAGTGCTCCACCAACAGATGGACCATCCCAACCAACAGATGGATGAGCTGCCACTCCAGCCGGTTTATCAACAACAACGATGTCATCGTCTTGATAAATAACTTTTAGACCCGGCACCAGTTCGGCGACTAGAGCAAGTACGGGTTTTGGAGCTGGCAGAGTTATCTTTAGCCACGCATCAAGGGTCAAGGAATCTGCTTTTCCCAGTTGGTGGTCGTTCTGAAGAACTAGACCAGCCTCCAACATGTCAGCAACAGAACTTCGAGATAGCCCAAGAAGTTTTGCGATACCAGCATCTGCTCTCGACCCAGCTATGCCTTCAGGAACTTGAATTAGACGCTCCTCGGTCACTTACTACCCCCGAGTTTTTCACCGCGAATAATCCTCATTGCGATGATTGCAGCTGAAATGGTTATTGCTGAATCTGCGATGTTGAAGATTGGAAAGTTAAAAGGAATTTGAATGAAATCAACTACATGGCCATTTGGGAAGCCAGGGTAACGGAATAATCGATCAATTAGATTTCCCACTACGCCGCCTAATGCAAGTCCGATAAGGATTAGCCAACCGGTAGTTCTAAACTTCGGACCGAACCAGAGTAATGCAAGAGTTGCCAGCGATGAGAGCAGCGTAAAAACCCAAGTTGCTGAACCCCCGATCGAGAAAGCTGCACTGTCATTAAAAACTAGGTTGAAACGAATGGTGTCGAAAATAAAAGGCACCGATTCGAAAGGATGCAGATTTGCAAGTGCCAAAAACTTTGTTAGCTGATCAATCAGGACAACAAATACGGCGACCGCCAGGAAGAGCGACGTCTTACCTAGCTGTGTTCTGTTTGGGTTAGTAATCACCTAAATCAGATTTGGTAGGTGTTAGTTATAGCAGTTGGTCCTGTCGGTGGCTTTTGAGTGTTGCCTGCAGCACCTTCAAGGTCGCTCAATTGAGATTCAATGTATGACTTGAGCTTGGCTCTGTAGTCCTTCTCAAAGTTACGCAAAGTCTGAACATCGTTTTCAGCAAGAGCTTTCTCTTGCTCCAAACGGTTGAGATCTGCTTTGTGTTGCGCTTCAGCTTCTCTAACGATTCTGGATGCTGTTGCATGTCCTTCAGCAATCAAAGCATCACGTTTCTCAAGGCCCTCGCGAACGTGCTCTTCATGAAGTTTTCTAGCCAACTGAAGCAAGTTATTGGTGTTATTAGATTCAAAGCCCGACATATCTGGAGCTGCCTGAGGGAAGTCAGAGTTGGGGGTTGTGCTAACTGGGATTGAAGCTTCAGCGCTGTTTACCTGAGCAACCAAAGAAGCGCCACTTCTTTGCAGTTCTGAGATTCGTCCATCTGCGGCTAACAAGCGCTGACGAAGATCTTCGTTCTCCTGGGTAACGCGACGCATCTCTAGAACGATTTCGTCTAGAAAATCATCAACCTCGTCCTGGTCGTAACCTTCACGGAACTTAGTTGGCTGAAAACGCTTGTTTACAACATCTTCTGGAGTCAATGGCATCGCCTTCTCCTTCTTTTATGGGTTTGAATCATAGGTCAAACCTCAAGATTACCCTAACTATCCCTACCTACTGGAGAGTTGATAACAACACTTCTAAACCAATCAGGATCAAAAACAGCGCCAGAATCGACAAATCTATGTATCCAGCGCCAATTCTTATGGGTTTTATCAACTTAGACAAAGGTTTAATTACCCAGTCAGTGAGGGTATATGAAAGCTCTGCTAATACTAGAACAGTGCCTTTAGGTCTAAACCTAGGATTCAATCCCCTAATTAGATCAAGGACGATTCGGATGAATAGAACTATTCGGAATGCTTCAATTAGCCAAAAGCCAACTTGAACAAGTAGTCGCATTTTTACAGACTACGGTCTGATGATTAGCTTGTCGCTTTCAGCTTCGAGCACTTCATCTGAATCTCCATCGACTTCAACGCCGTAGGGGGCAATCAAATAAACCTGCTCAGCCACGCGCTTAGAGGTTGCGAGCAAGCCTGCCTTCAGTCCTGCCATAAAGTCGACTAACCTGCGCGTGTCAGTGTCTGTCAGGTTCTGAACGTTAACAACAACAGGGATCCCGTCGCGAAGGACTTCAGCGATTAGCCCGGCATCTGCAAATGAACCTGGTGTCACAGTTTCGATGCTGGAGACATCGTTACCTCGACGCTGAGGCCGAGGTGCTCTTGCCTGACGTTCATTGGATGATGCAGCTCTAGGAGCGGCAGGTTGAGTTTTGGTGGAACCGCTGACAGAGACTAGCTCTTTAAACCAGTTGGTAACCGCGGACATAGTTTCTCCTTCTAATGAAACCCCGATATTGCTAGATTAAGCCGAGAATCAGCGGTTTCCAGTAATTGCGGTACCTATTCGTAAGTGTGTCGCACCGAACCCGATAGCTTCCTCAAAGTCTCCAGACATGCCAGCGGAGATATATCTGGCCTCAGGCGATAGTTCCCTCAAGGCCTGACTGGCTTTGGCTATTCTTTCAAAGTCGACCGCTGGCTCTACCCCGAGACCGACAACCCCCATGACACCCTGTAAGGAGATCTGAGGGTTGGCAAGAACTAGCTCAGCAAATTCACTCAGGTGATTCGGATCAAGGCCACCTCGATTAGTGTCATCGGTCAGATTTAGTTCAATAAAGGCCTGTAGCCGAGCTACCGGAGATTTAGCCAGCTGCTTGTTGAGTTCTTTGAGCAAAGATGTTCTATCCAGAGAGTGCAGCACGGAGGTGTATTCCAACATGGATCGAACTTTGTTGGATTGCAGCTGACCTACGAAGTGCCAAGTCGCTGAATCAGGTCTTTGTTGACTGACCGCTAAAGCCTTAGCCGATGCTTCTTGATCGCGGTTCTCACCAAAATTGCTCTCCCCTAGTTCGAGTAAAGCGAGGGGCAGCTCTGCAGAATGATTTTTTGTGACAATAACGAGCTGAATGTCAGAGACATCTCTGAGAGCTTTAGTTGCAGCAGATCCAATGCGATTCTTGACTGCCTCCAAGCGCTGAGCCAGAGTGAGCTCAGTCATTTACTGTTGAAGGAAATCAGGAATGTCTAAGCCGTCGTCAAAACGATTAGTTTGCTTTGGAGCAACATAACCGCTCGTTACCGGCTCTTGCTCATCTTCATAGTTGTTCACTTCTGGAGCGACGGCCACCGCATCGGTGTTACCAGCAAACCAACTTGGTGCAGCAACTAATTCTTCTTCAACTTCAGCCACTGTTGGAACAATTGCAATCGGACCAGAAGCTGGAGCAGTAAATCCGTTAGTTCTGAATGCTGGTCGAGGTGTTACTTCATCGAAGCCAGCACCAATAACCGTTACACGCATTTCATCACCGAGAGCGTTGTCAATAGAAGTTCCAAAGATGATGTTTGCACTTGGGTGCACGACTTCTTGAATCAGGCGTGCTGCTTCATTAACTTCAGCAAGTTTCATGTTTGATGCCGCAGCAAACTGGATTAGCACACCTCGGGCATTATCGATGCTCGATTCAAGTAATGGGTGATTAATTGCTTGTTCAGCAGCACGAATCGCACGATCTTCGCCCTTAGCAATACCGATACCCATAAGTGCGGTTCCAGCACCTTGCATAACAGACTTGACGTCAGCGAAGTCAAGGTTAATAAAACCTGGCTCAGTAATTAGATCTGAGATTCCCTGAACACCAGCTCGAAGAACATCATCGGCCATGCTGAATGCATCCTGGAAAGAAAGATCTTCGTCCTTTAGTTCAATCAGTTTCTGATTTGGAACGATGATCAAAGTGTCAACTTCTGCACGCAGTAGATCAATACCTGCCTGAGCATTTTCAGCTCTGCGGCGACCTTCGAAATCAAATGGTCGGCTGACAACACCAACTGTTAGTGCGCCTGATTGTTTTGCAATTCTTGCAACCACTGGAGCAGCACCTGTTCCGGTGCCTCCACCTTCACCGGCAGAAACGAAGACCATATCAGCCCCGCGCAATACTTCAGCAATTTCATCTACGTGATCTTCTGCTGCACGTCTGCCAACTTCAGGATCTGCACCTGCACCGAGGCTCTTTGTGTTCGATCCACCAATTTCAAGCTTTACGTGTGCTTCGGACTTGAGTAAGTCTTGACCGTCGGTATTGATTGCAATGAATTCAACTCCGCGAAGCCCCTTCTCGATCATCTGGTTCACAGCGTTACCGCCGGCACCACCAACTCCGACGACCTTAATAACTGCTAAAAAGTTATTGAGCATTGGGTCTGACATTTTTCTTCCTCCGTATTACCTAGATTCGCCAAACCCTAAACCTCCTGTTGAAGGTTAAAGAATCTAGACAAATGTACTAGCGCCAAGAAACTAAACGCTAAGACCCTCTTTTCCCCGTAAATCCGCTGGTGTGTCTAAAAGAAGTTATTTGATCACACTTGGAGTTAGCGGAGAAGAGACATCAAAAGTGGCGCGTATTTTGGTCGATGTTTTCAGCAAAAGTGTCTTGAGAACTTTCGACTTAAGAATTGAGTCCTCGGAATCCCCCCAAATGATGGTTTGGGCTGCTGCTCCCCTCAACCTCAAGGTCACGTTATCTCTAGTCTTGGCCTGAATGTATGCAACTCGATCGAGCAGTTGAAGCGGGAGAGCGAGAATCACATCTATCGCCTGCTTGTAGGTGGTGGAATTCTTTGGGTTGCCAGTCACAATAACTGTTGGTAGCTTCTCGTTGCCCTTAGCAAGACCCAGTTTGACCCCGGCTGGGTCATATAAAAACTGTGTGCCATTTCGAACCACAATGGCGATAGGAGTGCGCTCAGTCACTCGAATCTCCAATGTGTGTGGAGGTCGACTAACCAGAGCGATGCTTTCAATTATGGGAAAGCCCTTGAGGTCTGCAGCCACGGCTGACTCACTGATTGTGGTCAACGGCGTTCCAACGTACTTCTTTAGAGTGTTTTGAATCTGCTTTTCCGAAACCCTGGACTCACCCGAGACCATAATCTTGTCAATTGCCAACAACGGAGTGAAGGTAGTGGCTAAAACGAGAATAACGAGAATAGCAACTGCAGCCATAAGGCTTCTAAAGAAGTATTTTCGAGTAGGGTTTTCCTTAGTAAATCTGCGCGCCTCTTTCTTACCAACTCGATCCAGAGAGGAACGCTTAAATCTCGAAGCAATTGGGACAGGACTTTGCTTAACCTTTTTAGGCTTAGGGCGATTACCTTTACTAGAAGGTGCCGTATAACGGTTTTTCGGTGGACGCATCTTATTTCTCTAAAGCTAGAAGTATTTCAGGAACTTGTCGGTAGACATCCCCACAACCCATAGTGATGATGAAATCTCCAGGTCTTGCTAGTTTTGCTGCCGCAGCTGCAACATCATCCCAGTTCGGAACATAATGCATGCGGTTTTGTTCTGCGAAAGCATCAGAGATTAATGCTCCTGTCACACCAGGTTCAGGATCTTCCCTAGCCGCATAAATATCTAGCACAACCACCTCATCGCTAGCTGATAATGCTTCTGCAAATTCTTTAGCAAATAGCCTTGTACGACTGTAAAGATGTGGTTGAAATAGAGTAATTAGCCGACCATCTCCAACGACTGCTCTAGCACCTTTAAGCGCAGCGCTAACTTCAGTTGGGTGGTGGGCAAAGTCGTCATACACTTTTACGCCGCGATATTCCCCATGTAATTCAAATCTTCTTTCCGTTCCCGAGAAAGTAGCAATTGCGTCAAGAGCTGCCTTCGGATCAAAACCTAGGCCGACTAGCACAGCGAAAGCTCCAGCTGCGTTGACAGCATTGTGCTCGCCTGCAATATTCAGCACTGCGTGATAATCAGCTCCTGCAAAGGCAAGAGTAAAACTTACCTGCGGACCAGTTGCGTCTACTGAATGCAATCTAACCTCAGCAACAGATGCAAACCCAAATCGAATAATTTTCTTGTCAGTTAAAAGTTTGGTGACTCTGACCGCACCTTCGTCATCTGCGCTAATAGCCACAAACTCAGATGCACCGCTGGCAAACCTTGCGAATTCTGCTTCAAAGTTTTCAAGTGAGCCATAGTGATCTAGATGGTCGGGATCAACGTTGGTAATAAGTGCAATTGCAGTTTTGTAGTGCAGGAAAGATCCATCTGATTCGTCTGCTTCAATAACAAACAACTCAGATGTGCCACCTTCGGCCGATTTACCGTAGGCGGCGATCACTCCCCCATTTACAAAGCTTGGGTCGTCTCCCAAAGCGCGAAGACCAGTGACAACCATTCCAGTGCTGGTGGTCTTGCCATGAGCGCCAGCTATCGAAATCAGCTTCTTACCCTCGGTCAAATACTTTAGAGCCTGAGATCGGTGCAGAATGGGAAGTTTCTTCTCCTGAGCAAGCATATATTCGGGGTTGGTGGGCCACAGTGCTGAAGTCACCACAACTGTGTCGCAATCCCTTAAGTTTTTGGCGTCATGACCGATGCTGATAACAGCACCCAATTTTCTAAGTTCTGTGATGTTGCCTGATTCGCGAACATCGCTTCCGGACACGGTATGACCTGCCTTGATGAGCATCCTGGCAATGCCGCTCATACCCGACCCACCAATACCGATGAAGTGCACCTTGCCTAGGTGTGCTGGCACCGGCTGTGAGTAATCGGGTTTGATGGTCATGAGTTCCTAAGGTTTAGCTTTAAGACTAGGTTGGTGAATCAATTGGACATAACTACAACACGCCATTTACAAGTTTCAGTAAGTCTTCTGAACCAGAAACGATTCCGACTGATTTTGCTTGCTCTTGCATGGCAACAATGGCCTTTTTGTTACTCAGCAGTGGAATCAAAGTGCTAGCCACATACTCTGGAGTGAAGTCTTGGTCGGCAACCAATCTAGCTCCGCCAACAGCAACTACCTGTTCCGCATTCAGGCGTTGCTCGCCATTGCCAACTGGATAAGGAACGTAGATGGCAGGTAAGCCAACTGCTGAGAATTCTGAAACTGTTGCTGCCCCAGATCTTGCTACAGCAAAATCAGCAGCGGCTATGGCAAGTTCCATTCTTGAGCAATATGAAATGCGGCGATAGCCGCCAATACTGAGATCTTCCAAACCAGCGCGATCACCAACAATGTGAATAACTTGCACTCCAGCCGCCTCTAGCAATTTTCTGGAATGCTCGATAGTTTCATTTATTTTCTTTGCTCCAAGGGAACCACCGGTAACCAATAATGTAGTGAGCTTAGAATCCAAACCGAAGAATTGATTCGCTTCATATCGATGGTCAGTTCTAGTTAGTTCAACTATTTCTTTACGCAGCGGAAGGCCAGTTAGTTTTGCATTACGAAGGTTGGTATTAGAAAAAGTAATTGCAACCGCCGAGGCGTTCCTAGCGCCAACTTTGTTTGCATAACCAGCTAGAGCATTCGCCTCATGCACGACATAAGGAATCTTCAGAGCTTTAGCAGCCCGATAGGCGGGAGCACTGGCGTAGCCGCCGAAGCCAACAACGACTTCGATTTGATTATCCTCAATATATTTTTTAACTATGCGAACTGCTTTTGCAAACTTGAAGGGAAATGACAATGCGTACGCGTTTAGTTTTCTTGGCATTGGTAGTCGATCGACAGTTAGAAGTTTGAATCCACGTTCAGGTACCAGACGCGACTCTAGACCTTCAACCGTACCGAGTGCCCATAACTGCTGGTCCCCTGGCTGATCATTGATGGCATCGGCGAGCGCCAGCAGAGGATTGACATGTCCTGCTGTGCCGCCACCAGCTAATAGATAACTTGTCATCTTCGTCTATTGTTACTCGCTATTGGCGCTTGGACTCTTTCAAAGGCTAAAACGATGCCCAAAGCCATCAATACCGCCACAATCGATGACCCACCTTTTGATATCAATGGGAGTGGAACGCCAAGCACCGGAAGCAGGTGAAGCACAACTGCAATGTTTATCAGTGCCTGCAGGAGAATCCATAGCATTACTCCAGTTGCAGCTAGAGAAGCGAATGCGTAATTGTTATTCTGTGCAATCTTGCGAATGTATTTACCTAATAGCAAGAAGCAGAACAAAACTAAGAGACCTCCTAGCATTCCCCACTCCTCGGCAATGTTGGCAAAGATGAAGTCATTTTCGACTTCAGGAATCCATCCCCAGTTCAGTGTGGAGTTGCCAGGGCCAACCCCAAATAACCCGCCATTAGCTAATGCCCAGATTCCATGTTTGACCTGCCAGTCTGCCCCATCAACGTTCGATTGGCCCTGCTGGAAAAATGCAATGATGCGCGCAACTCTAGAAGGGTTGGACAGTGCACCGATCAGAACTCCGACAACGGTGAGAGCTAAGTATTTGTTGAAATGCTGCGAAGGCATGCCCGCCAAGTAAGCCATACCTAAAAGGATGACCAGGAAGACTAAAGCAGTTCCCATATCCCTCGAGGTAAAGTAGACCAATCCAGCTGCACCAAAACCTGCAACCAAAACTTGTTTGGGTCCGGTATTAAAATCCCAAAGCTCATCCTTATGGCGACTAAGTAAGTGCGCTAAGTGCAGCACTAAACCAATCTTTAGAAACTCCGAGGGTTGAACTGTTTGTCCTAAAATCCTGATCCAGTTGGTGTTACCTCCAACTGAGACACCGATTCCTGGCACCATAACCAAAAGCTGTCCAGCGATTCCTCCGAAGAAAACCAACTTTGAAATTGATTCAAGCCATTCAACTGATCGAGTAGAGAAGAAGACCATTAAGAAAAGTCCAATCAGCGCAAAGGTCAGTTGGCTACCGACCCCACTGAACGGATTTCCACTTTGCTTGATATCGACAACGTTTGATGAAGATAGAACTGTTATCAAACCAAACCCCACGAGTAGTAGGACGAGCATCACCAGACGATAAAACAGTTTGCTCTGGTGCAGAAAATAGCGATCAAACCAAAAGATTGATGACTTCACCGGATTTCGCAGAAAACTGCCGAAGTTAGACTCACTAGCCATTGTCTTTACTTACTCCTTGTTCGATTGCCTTAGCAAAGGCGTTACCTCGATCTGCATAATCGAGAAATTGATCCATCGAAGCAGCCGCTGGCGCTAGCAGCACAACATCGCCAGACCGAGCGTGAGCCTTGGCAATCTCGATGACCTCTTGCATTACTAATTCGGCTGAACAGGTAATTTCAAATTTAGAAATTTGGGGTGCAAATTCGTCAAACGCTTGGACTACAGGTGTTCGATCGCTCCCGATAATAATTGCGGCTTTTACTCGTCCCGCATACTTCTTAACCAAAGGTGCGATGTCAACTCCTTTGAGTAATCCACCAACAACCCAGATAACTGATTCAAAGGTAGCCAGTGCGGCAGCAGTAGCATGCGGGTTCGTTGCCTTTGAATCATCAACCCAACGAATCCCATCTTGCTCGAGAACTAACTCAATTCGATGTGAATCTAAAGCGAAACCATTTAGAGCCTTTTTGATTTCTGCACTCTGCACTCCCACAGCTCTCGCCATCGCTGCAGCCGCTGCTACGTTTGACATTAGCTGGGGGCCAATAACTGGAATCTTTTCAAGGTCTTCAAGTGTTGCCAGTTCTTCAGCAACTGCAGGATCTTCAATGAAAGCTCTATCAACCAAAAGGTTCTCAACCCAACCAATTTCATTAGGTGCAGGAGTATTCACTGTGAAGCCCACGGCCTGTGCCTGCTCTGTTCCTTTAGATTTAGCTACCAACTGCTCAGTGAGCTTGTCGCCGGCGTTGTATAGGCAACAAATGCTTGTGTTGTTATAAACCTTTGCTTTTGTCTGTGCATAAGCATCAAACGAACCATGCCAATCCAGGTGGTCATCGGCGATGTTCAGAACTGCACTGACGAGAGGTTCGATGTGACCTAGATAGTGCAACTGGAAGCTACTTAGTTCTACAACCAACACCTCAATTGCCGCTGGGTCTCTTATGACATCTAGAATCGGGATTCCGATATTTCCACATGCCGCTGCCCTGATTCCGCCAGAATGTAGCATTGCTTCAACTAACTGGGTCACTGTCGTTTTTCCATTTGTCCCAGTAATGCAGATCCACTGCGAAGCAATACCATGCTTATCTCGGAGTCGCCAAGCTAAATCAATGTCGGTCCAGACTTGTGCGCCAAGAGCAATGAGTTCTAGGAGTAATGCGTTATCTGGTCTAATCCCAGGAGAAATGATTACCAGCTCAGGATTAAACACTTTTACCGAATCAAGTGCTTGAGAGTGATCTTGTGCAATCTTATGTCTCACACCTAAGACATCTAGAACGTCGACTAGCTTCTCATCGGCCTTGTCGGCAACAACTAAAACATCTGCGCCTAGTTCATGCAGTGTGTCCGCTGCCGAAAATCCTGAGACGCCAAGCCCATAAACCAGGACTCTTAAATTCTTCCAGTCAGCATGCCAACTGTTTAGTTGAGCGAGATTACTCATGCAACGGAGCCGTAAATCCACTCAACATAGAACAAGCCAATTCCAGCCAGCACTAATAAACCACAAATTATCCAGAATCTCACCACGACAGTAACTTCGTTCCAGCCCTTTTCCTCAAAGTGATGGTGCAGCGGGCTCATAAGAATAATTCGTCTCGGTTTACCTGTGGTCCATTTGGTTATTTTGAAAACGCTTCTCTGCAAAATAACTGAACCGGCTTCGATTGCAAATAAGCCACCGACAAGAAGTAACAAGATTTCGGTTCTAGAAAGAATTGCAAGTGCAGCCAGTGCACCACCTAAACCAAGCGAGCCGCTGTCACCCATAAATATTTGGGCTGGGTTCGTGTTGAACCAAAGGAATCCAATCAGCGCTCCCACTATCGCAGCAGCTATTACCGCCAGGTCAAGTGGATCTCTAGTGTCGTAACAGTTGGGACTCAAGTTTATTAAATCACATGCTTGATTGAATTTCCAGAAACCGATAACTGCAAAAGCGCCGATAGACATCACCAAAGATCCGCTGGCTAAACCATCTAATCCATCGGTGAGATTAACTCCATTGGATGAACTTGCAACAAGAAGATAAATCCAAAAAAGGAATGCGATAGCGCCGATCCAGATAGCGACATCACCCCAACTGCTAGGGGCAATCTGTAATAGGTCAAAATCAATATCTCTAAAAATTGAGACTCTGCTTGATGCTGGGCTAAGCCCTGCGGCATCAACATCCTGCAGCGATGCCCAAGCAAAAACCGTTGCCACTACACCCTGACCGATGATCTTCATCAGGCCGGAAAGCCCTGCGCTGTTTTGTCTTCTGACCTTGAGCAAATCATCAACAAAACCGACTAGCCCCAAACCAACCATCATGAAAATAACTAACAAGGCTGAGTATGTCGGAGTTTCATGGTTGTATAGCTTGCCGATGAAATAGGCGGCTAGTGAGCTGATGATGATTGCGATTCCACCCATGCTCGGTGTCCCACGCTTCGTGTGGTGTGCTTCAGGTCCATCAACCCTGATTACTTGACCCCAGCCAAGCTTTTTGAAAAACCAAATCAAAGTTGGCGTCAGAATCAATGAGAGAACTAGACCAGCAAGGCCTGCAAGTAGAAGTGCTCTCATTTGCTTTCCTCCAACAGGGAATCACCTAAGTAGCGCAGATTCGCAGACTTAGAGGACTTCACTAGGACAATCTCTTTACCTGTAAGCATTTCACGCAGATAGGCTTCCGCCTCGGAGATTTGCTCGAAATACTTCGATTCTCCGTCCCAAGAACCCTCAAGAGATGCGCCCATATGAACCATCTTGGCTCCGGGGCCAACAACAACAAGTTGACCTAGATTCAAACGAACAACCAGTCTGCCGATTGCATCATGCTCAGATACCGAATACTCCCCTAACTCAGCCATCTCACCAATCACAGCGACAGTCTTCTTGCCAGATTGTCTTCCCAATTCAGCCAGAGTTTGAAGAGCAGCTCTCATCGAGTCAGGGCTGGCGTTGTATGCATCATTAATAACCGTCAAACCATCGTTACGGTAATGAAGTTCCATTCTCCAGCGTTCAGCTGTTGGCATTGCTTCTAAGGAGGCAATAGCCGGCACTAGGTCAACTCCTAGAAGATCTGCGGTTGCAAGAGCAGCTAGTGCGTTGTAGACGTGGTGCTCCCCCAAGATTTGAAGTTGGACATTTAAACCATCATGGTGTGGCGCATGGAAAGTAAAACTTGTTCCTGCAATTGAAACCAAAATGTTTGTTGCACGGTAGGCAGAATCTGAATTAGTCCCAAACGAGACAACCTTTGCTTTAGTTCTAAATTTCATCTGGGCAACTCTTGGATCATCAAAATTCAATAGCGCTATGGAATCTCCAGAGATTCCTTCAACTAGTTCAGCCTTAATATTTTCAGTGCTTTCGATCCCACCAAATTCTCCTGCGTGAGCTAGCCCTACCTTTAATTCGATTGCGACATCCGGCATACACATGTCAGTGAGATATCGAATGCTGCCAGGACCTCCTGCACCAAGTTCAACAACCAGATACTTCGTCTCTTCGTTGATCTTCAACATCGAATATGGTGCACCAACTTCGTTATTGAAAGATTCCTCTGGAGCGACAGTAGCGCCGTTGGTCGAGAGTATCTCTCGCAACATATTCTTGGTCGTGGTCTTACCGTTAGACCCTGTGACACCAATTACTTGCATTGTGCCTTTTGATTTCACCTCGGCTACAACGTATTTGGCAAGCAACCCTAAGGCGTGCACAACGTTTGCTACAACTAGCTGAGGAACATCTTGATGAACGCGATGTTCAACTAATACCGCTACTGCACCATTGTCTAATGCGTTATCGATGAATAGATGGCCATCGGTTAATTCACCTGGTTTTGCTACGAAAAGCGATCCTTCAGTGATTTTTCGAGAATCAGTTTCTACGTTTCCAGTGATTAAGATTTCACCATTGCCGAACAGATCCGCAGAAACAATCTGGGCTATTTCTAAGAGGCTAAGTTTTAGCACGGATACCCCGATTCGGTTAGAGCTTTTCTAGCCTCTGCCCTTGCTGAATATGGAGTTCTTACGCCTTCAATGTCACGGTAGTCCTGATGCCCAGGTCCAGCCCACAAAATGGAATCTCCAGGGCAAACAAGTTTAACTGCAGCACGAATAGCGGCTTCCGGTGGTGAAACTTCAATCACTTGAAGCTCTGGTCTGAACGTTTTAGCAGCTTCCACCAGAGCCTTGCGAATAGAGGCTGGGTCTTCAAACCTTGGGTGATGGTCAGTAATCACCAAAATGTCGCAGCCGGCAGCGGCTACCTTGGCCATGTCTGCTCGTTTTGATGGGTCGCGATCGCCATCAGCTCCGAACAGCATTACCACTTTCCCAGTAGTTACTTTGCGCACAGCTTTCAAGGTATTGAGAAAAGCGTCTGGACTGTGTCCAAAATCTACATAAACAGCAGGAGCGCCTTTAGGCGAAATCAGTTCTGTTCTACCCGGCAAGTATGCCTCTACTCCGTTTGCAATCGCAGTCTTGATATCTGCAAATGAATATCCGGCAGTAACGGCCATAACTATGGCTAACCCAGCGTTGGCTGCCATGTGTGCGCCGATGATTGGAATTGAACTTTTCAGAACCTGGTTATTAGGTCCAGAGAGTTGGAATTTAGTGACACCAGGTAATTCTTCGAGCACCTCAACGTGCCAGTCTGCAGCAATCAGGTTACTGCTTGCAATAGTTACCGTTGGCACTTCACTCAGGCTAACAATTTGATTGCCGTATTCCGTGTCTAGGCAAACTACCGCTTGCTTGGCCTTCTTCTTTGTAAATAAAGCTGCCTTAGCTTTAAGGTAAGGTTCAAAACCTTCATAGTCATCGAAGTGGTCGTGGCTCAAATTAGTAAAGCCCACAACATCAAAATGGAGACCATCGACTCTGAGCTGAGTCAATGCCTGTGCAGATACTTCAATTGCGACATCGGTCACACCTTTTTCACGCATTCTTGCAACGAGCGCTTGCATCTCAGGAGATTCGGGAGTTGTCAGCCTACTTACAATAACCTCACCGGCAATGTGACGTTCAGCAGTTGAGGTAAGACCCGTAGTTCTACCCAACTGTCTAAGAATTGCCTCTAACAAATAAGTGGTCGATGTTTTCCCATTAGTGCCAGTGGTTGCAAACAGAATTGGAACATTTCCCTCGGTGTTGCCGTAGACAAATGCAGCAAGCTCACCGAGGTGCTCTCTTGGCCTTTCCAAAACCATTAGAGGTATTTCTGAATCACCAATCACATCTATTCCTGCAGAGTCAGTAACAACTGCTGCTGCTCCTAGCTCGATAGCTTTTGCGAGGAAGTTTGCACCGTGGGTTTTTTTACCAGGCATAGCAACAAATAAATCACCTGGGCGAAGATCTCCGGTGTTCATGCTGATACCGGTAACAGCAATTGAAGTGTGTTCATTGGAAAGTAGCAAACCAAAATGTGTTGCGAAATCACCAAGTGAAATTGGCTTCACAAAATCAGGTCTCAGGATGGGTGGAATTGATTGTTTAGGTTCCATCATTACCATCCCGTCGGAATCTTTTTAGATTTCGTTGTTGAAGGCGGAACTGCATAAGTTTTTAGCACTTGCTTCATCACAGCAACAAAGCCAGGAGTTGCGCCCAACGAGTTACTGATGTTACGCGATTTATAAGCTGTCACGGCAACGACATACTTAGGGTCTTCTGCGGGGGCTATACCTACGAAGGACACGGCGTGCAGCCTTCCGTAGCCTTTTCCTTCAGCAATCTGAGCTGTTCCAGTCTTACCAGCGACTCGGTAACCAAAGATTCTTGCTGTTCTACCAATTGGGCCTTTTTCGACTACCTTCTCTAGCATGTCCATCGTTTGGGAAGCAGTTTTTTCAGAAAGAACACGAACTGGACTATCAACTTCAGTCGGATCTAGATTCCCATTTCTGTCCTGGCAACCTGAGATAAGTAGTGGCGATACTCGGACACCCTTGTTGGCAAAGGTCTGGAAAATATCTGCGGTTTGAATTGGAGTTAAAGAGACACCCTGACCGAACATAACAACCTTGTCGGTCATCCTGTCCCAGTCTTTGTAGCTCTTGAGGACTCCAGATGATTCACCTTCGAAATTCACACCGGTCTTGTCGCCCATACCGAATTTCTTCATGTATTCATATCTGGTTGCAGAATCGACCTTGCCACCGATTTGAACTATTCCGGTGTTTGACGACTGTGCTAGGACACCTGTGAGAGTTAACTTCTCCGGAGCATGCAATTCAGCGTCATTGATGAACTGTCCCCAGGGCATCCGAAGGCTCTGTGGAGCAGTCACGTGAGTCAAAGGTGTGGCCTTGCCAGTGTCAATGGCCGTGGCAGCTGCTACTGGTTTCAAAATAGAGCCCGGCTCAAAAGCAGTTTGAAAAATCCTGCTGGCACGGTTTTGTGCTTTCACAGCTCCTGGTTTGTTTGGATCAACGGTTGGCGCTTCTGCTGCAGCCAGAATCTTGCCAGTTGCAACTTCAATAACTATCGCACTAGCCCAGTCAGCATTTAGTCGCTTGACTGTTGCCGCTACTTCCTGTTGGGCTGCATACTGCAGATCTGAATTGATTGTTAGCACCACATCGGAACCATCTCGCACTGGAGTGATAGTTCTAATCGATGATGGGATCTTGATTAGGTCAGCTCCTTGCTCGTAAGTCTCCTTGCCATCATTACCGGCAAGACAACTATTCATTGTTCTTTCAATACCCGCAAGGGCAGATCCATCAGAGCTCATGAAACCAATTAAGTTTCCAGCAACAGCTCCTTGAGGGTAATAGCGGGTTTGTTTTCGATCGAAGTAAAGCCAAGGTATATCTAAGTTCTTTAGTTGAGTGAACTGTGTTGCTGTTGCACTCTTCTTTAGATTTGCATAACGACCGACCCCGGTCATCTTGGCAAGGATTTTTTTAGGATTCACATTCAAAATTGTTGCGATGTATGTTGTTACTTCTTCTTTGGAGAATTCTTTCTGTTTGCCGTCGATATCAATAACCACTGGGCCTACGTTCACTGGATCGATATTGACATCCCAAGTGAAAATCGTGGTCGCCAGAATGTTTCCTTGGCTATCAATTATGTTTCCACGAACTGCTTCAATACTTTTAGTGACTTCAATCGCTTGTTTTGCCTCATCCCTAAAACCAGGTGCAGCTAGTATTTGAAACCACGTCAACCGAGCAATAAAAGCCAGCAACACTAGGAGGACAACAATGTTGAGGTTCCTATGACGCTTAAAGGTTCCTTCGTTGAACACCTTTATGCCCCTGCCTAGTTCTTAGTGAGTTGGTGAAGTTGGAATGCCATCACTTGGCAAAACTACTTTGACGATTGGGCTTTTATGAGTCTTGACACTCGAAACTGTTGGAACATCAATTTGAGCTTTTTGCGAAGCTGCAAACTTGCTTGGGTTGCTCTTGGTTATCAGCACTGCATTTGCAATGAGGTTATTTGAGACGCCTGAGCTGCTTGCAGAAGCAGGTGATGAAGTGCCGAAGATTCTTGACTGCTTGACGCTGAGGAATACTGGGTTTGAATTGACCACCATTCCAAGAGCCATCGCACTATTAGCTAGATTTTGAGGAGAGCGCAAAGAGGCCACTTGCTGGTTGACGATCTGAGTCTGGGTTCCTAAAGTTGCGGTGTCCTTCTTCAACTGAGAAATCTTGTATATCGATGCGTTGGAAAGAGAGCTGAGGCCAAGATTCACCACGATGATCAGAACTGCACCAATAATAATCTTTGGGCTAAGCGCACGCAACAGTGCGAATGCGTTGGTCCTTGAGGATGCTCTTGGAGCTGCGGCAACTCTCGGAGTGGTAGCCGCAGGCAACGGTCGCAGATGTCTTCTAGGGGCGATTGGACGAATTGGCTGAATGGCTCTTACGACGCTCATGCTGCTTTCCTTATTTTCTCTGCGGCACGTAGTCGTACGGAGGCCGATCTTGGGTTCTCTTGAATTTCTTCTTCTGAAGCTTTTTCTGCACCACGAACTACTAATCGAAGAACTGGAGCATGTTCCGCAAGCTCGATTGGTAATTCGATTGGTGCAGAAGAAGTAGAGGCGGCAGCTAATGCCTGCTTGACAATACGGTCCTCAAGCGACTGATATGAAAGCACGAGCACTCGCCCGCCGATGCGAAGAGAATCTATTACTGCTGGGATGGTTTCTTCAAGAATTTCTAGCTCGCTATTAACTTCGATTCTCAATGCTTGAAAAACGCGCTTCGCAGGGTGACCGCTGCTCTTTCCAGGAATAAATGGAACAATCTTGGCAATGATTTCAGTCAGCTGCTTGCTGTTGACAAATGGTTTTGAACTTCTAACCTTCACGATTTGCTTTGCAATTGGCTTGGCGTAACGTTCTTCACCATAGTTTTTGAAGATGCCTGCCAAATCTGCTTCAGGGTATTCGTTTAGAACTTCAGCTGCTGTGAGATCTGCACTTTTGTCCATGCGCATGTCTAGTGGCGCATCGAAGGAGTATGCAAAACCGCGATCACGCTCATCCAATTGCATCGAAGAGACACCTAGATCTAGTAAAACTGCGTCCGCAAGATTAAGCCCAAGTTCTTCTAGAACTTCTGGAATTTCACTGTAGACCGCTTGAACTAGGTGAATTCTGTCCGAAAAAGGAGCAAGACGTTCTCCTGCAAGTTTTAGAGCATTCTCATCACGATCAATGCCAACAAGAGTCAGTTTCGGGAAGCGCTTCAAGAACGCTTCACTGTGACCTCCGAGGCCAAGAGTGCCATCGACCAAAATCGCTGAATCACTTGTTAGAACTTCACCTAAAAGTTCAATGCAACGCTCTAATAAAACTGGCTTGTGGAGGGATGAAATCTCGGTCATTTTTATTTCTCTTGGTCCTAGTCCCTAAACCCCATCCATTTGCTTTCTGGCATCGGGGAAGAAAGCCACAAGCCAAATAGCTGGAGATCAGAAACTAGGAACTAACTGAGGTTCACCTCCCCCGCGCTGAAATTTGCAAAAGCATCGGCATTAGCGGCCATCAAGGCTGCGTAGTCGGTTGGGTTCCAAATTTCAAGGTGAGTACCAACACCGGTAACGATTAGTTCCCTACCGAGGTTTGCCCATTCACGAAGATCTTGAGTAACAAGAATGCGGCCCTGTCCATCTGGAGTCTGGTCATCAGTTGGGCCAAAGAAATAGCGCTTTAGGTTGCGGTGTTCAGGAGTACCTAGAGTCACTCCATTTGTGATTTGAGCAAAATTAGCTTCGAACTGAGCCCTGGTATAGATGGCAACACAGCGTTCCTGGCTCTTAGCGAGGATGACACCTCCGGCTAGACGGTCACGGAACTTGGCAGGCAATATGAGGCGGAACTTTTCGTCCATTTTGGGATAACTAGTACCGATGAACATCGCCGTTTCCCTTCCTCATTGGACTACTACTATTTATCTCCACATTACACCACTTTCATCCACAAAATGCAACATTTTGAGGGTAGAAATCTATTTTGGCGTGTCTTGGGCTTATTTAGCAAGGGGCAAAAAGTGGAGGAAAAATCCACCAATATTGCAAATTCCATCAAATTTGGGCAGAAAAAAGCCCCGGCACCCTGCCGAGGCTAAAAAATAAGCTGTTTAGTGGTTGAAAATGGGATTATTTGCCTTCGTTGCGCTGGTCCCAACGATCTTGAAAGAAGCTGCCAGATGACCTATTTGTCTGTTTTGACTTGTCAGAAGAAGCCTTGGCTGCCCTTATTGCGCGGGAAGACCAGTTCTGGCTAACTAAATACAGACCTAAAAGCATGGTCATGAAGGCAACGACTCCAAACCAGATCAAATGAACACTGGTGGCAAAAATCATGAGTCCCAGGCCAATAATCACAAGAGTTGAGCCCAAGACCAATAGCCTGGCGTACTTGCTTGGAGTCTCTGGAATAGAGGAAGCCCTTGCCTTTGGTTCTTTTGAACCAGTTAGCTGACGCTCAAGCTCTTCTAGAACTTTTTGCTCTTTCTCTGATAAACCCACGGAATCCTCCAGACCTAGGCTTTAATGCTAAACGCTTTTGCCAAGTTAGGCTATTCCAGTGAAATCCTCTGAATTAGTCCTCGCCCAGGTTCAAGAGAATCTTGATTCTTTCTGCCATAAGCAGCGCTCGGATTTCGAGGCCATTTCAGCAGATTTAGTCCCTGTTGTCGATTACGCCCAGAGTCTTTTGCAGGGCGGGAAGCGATTTAGAGCCCTCTTCTGTTACTGGGCATGGCGAAGTGCTCTCAGTCAATCACTTCACCAACAGAGCCAAGCAGAGGTTGCCGAATCTGAAGCTGCGATAGCCGGCATCGCTGCTTCTCTTGAAATGTTTCATGCTGCTGCACTAGTTCATGATGATCTGCTAGACCAATCAGATACTCGCAGAGGTGCACCTAGTATCCATAAACGCTTTGAATCCCTTCATGCTGAGAAACAGTGGGCTGGGAGTCCTGAACGCTTTGGGGTTGCCGGATCTGTCCTAGTTGGCGATCTAATGCTTGGTTGGTCGAGCGAAATCTTTGGTAACGCACTCCTTCACTCTCCTACCAGAGAAATCGAAAGCGCATGTCGTGATGAGTTCAGCCTGATGAGAGTTGAAGTGATGGCTGGTCAATATCTTGATGTCCTCGAAGAAAATGCTGCCGCTACCCGATCACTTACTGAAGCAGTTGGCAGAGCTGAGAAAGTAATTCTCTACAAAACTGCTAAATACTCCATTGAAGCTCCACTGAGAATCGGAGCAGCATTCGCAGGTGCTGATCAGGCAACACTTAACTCCTTTACCTCGTTTGGAATTCCTTTAGGAATCGCATTTCAACTCAGAGATGACATCCTAGGTGTGTTCGGAGATCCAAGTGTTACTGGAAAACCAGCTGGTGATGACCTACGTGAAGGCAAACGAACAGTTTTAGTCGCACTTACCAAGCAATCACTTGCAGCAAGATCAACTTCAATGAGCGATGCTTTTGAAGAACTGCTCACCAGCAGAGAGTTAGAAACTCAGCAGATTGAATTCATGCAGCAACTGATAAAGGAATCAGGTGCCCTAGATAAAACTGAGCGAATGATCAATGAACTTGCTAATAGAAGTCTTGAGTCGTTGGATGAAGCAAGTCTCGATAGCGAAGCTAAAGAAGTTTTACGCTCGCTAGCTCTGAAAGTTATAAACCGAGACAGTTAGAGCGCTAGCGACTGGGCAATACGTCTAACTTCAGTTTTCCTTCCAGAAACCAATGCCGACATCGGCGTGCCATGAAGGATATCATTTTCGGTGTACAGCCAGTTGATCGCGCTCATGAGTGAAAAGCCTGAATCTAATAGAACCAAGATGGTCCCCTTTAGCGAAGGCAAAGCTTCTCCATTGGCGATTAGCTCAGCGGGAATCATGAAGATACCGTCACGCTTGACAGCAATCAAGGAGTGTTCTTCAATTAGTCGGCGCACTTTGCCAGGGACTATGCCAAGGCGTTCACCTGCCTCAGGAATTGAAATCCAATCGGCCACGTTATCTATAGGTTGACTCACATCTCAAGATTGCCACACCTGAAGGCTTCCCGCTATCTACACTTAGGTCGTGGCACGATATTTATGCCCTACTAGTTATGGAACAATGACCTCTCCAATGAATCCTAAATCTGACTTTGGCGTCTCCTGCCTCGATAGACGGCTGAGCGCATGAGCAACCTGCTGGGCAAAACCCTGTCATCTAGGTATCTGGTTCAAGAGATTATTGCTCGCGGAGGGATGTCTACTGTCTATCAAGCAAAAGACCAAAGGCTTGACCGTCAGGTGGCAATTAAAGTCATACACCCGCATCTGGCTGCAGATCCAGTCTTTAGGGACAAGTTCTTCAGGGAAGCAAGAATGCTGGCCAAAGTCAATCATGCCAACCTGGTCAACATCTATGACCAGGGTGACGATTCTGGGAATGCCTACATCGTCCTTGAATTTGTTGAAGGTATCACATTGCGTGACGCGCTGCGAGATAACGGAGCGCTAACTACAGGACAGATCATCCAAGTCAGCAAGGCGATACTCTCTGCTTTGACTCAAGCTCATTCCAATGGCATCGTTCATCGAGACTTGAAGCCAGAAAATGTCCTACTATCTGATGACGGTCGCATCAAGGTTACGGATTTCGGACTAGCGAGAGAACTCAGCGCTGATACCGACACTGGTTCATTGGTTGGGACCGTCGCCTATTTAGCTCCAGAAGTAGTAAAGCGCGGTAAAACACAAACCCAGAGCGATATATATTCCTATGGAATCATGCTTTACGAGATGCTTACCGGTAAACAACCATATTTAGGCACTGATGCAATTCAAATTGCAATGCTGCACACTAATTCAAGAGTTAGTTCGGCTATTGAAATAAACCCAACTGCATCGAATGAGCTAAATGACCTGATGCTCTACTGCACAGAACCAAATCCTGAGAACAGGCCTCAGAATGCAAGCGATGCACTAAGCGCATTAGAAAACATCACCAATAGTTCCGTCACTATGTCGCAGCAAAATATGGATGAAACTCTCATCCTTGATTCCCAATTTGATGACCTTAGCTTTACCGAAGTTATTGCTGACATTGAAAAAATCGAAGAGAACCCATATGAGAGTTTTATTCGGAGAAACGTAGTTAGCAAATGGCTAATTGCTAGCCTGTTGGTTTTCTCTCTTGGATCTTTCGGGGGTTGGTGGTTTGGCTCTGGTCCTGGTGCCTTAGTTGCAATTCCTAATGTTAGTGATAAAACAGCCGGTGAAGCCACTAACTTACTGCAGCAACTCACAACAGAAATAGATATCCGAAAAGTCTTTAGTTCAACTTTTGCTGAAGGTCAGGTTGTTGGAACTGAACCTCCTGCTGGCTTGCCAGTAACCAAGGGCTCTGGAATTACGTTGTTAGTTTCTAAGGGCAAAGAAATGATTAGTGTTCCATCTTTGCTCGGATTAGATCTCGTAACAGCCACTGCCAAACTTGTCGGAGCGCACCTGTCGGTTGGCAAAGTTACCGAATGGTTCAACTCTGATTTCTCGCTTGGTTCCGTTTACAGTTATTCAGGCGATGACAAGACCAAACTAGCTACCGGGTCAAACGTCAACATAAAAATCTCATTAGGTGCAATCCCAGTTGTTGCTGGATTCCGAGAGGCAATTGCGCGAGCAGCCTTAGAAGTTGCGGGTCTCACAGTTCGCAAGAGTGTCTACCACTTCTCTGAGACTGTCGCCAAGGGTGAGGTCATCGAGGTAGTTCCAGATGAGGCTCAGGTTGGCAAGGGCTCAACCATAAAACTTGTGGTTAGCAGAGGACCAAACACGGTTTTGATGCCAAAAGTAAAGGGTGAAACAATTTTGGCTGCACAAGCGTTGCTTGAATCGCTTGGGTTAAAAGTTGTTATCGATACCAAGTGGTTGTCTAAGGATTACGGCATCAAAAAAGTTACCGGTGCTAGTGAAAACGTTGGAGCCACCGTTAAAGTCGGCTCAACAATCACTATTAGAGCTCGTTAGCGAGCAGCAAGCTCTTCTGCAACTAGGAAAGCAAGCTCCAGTGACTGTGAGTGATTCAGTCTTGGATCGCAGAGTGATTCGTATCTAGATTCCAAAGTAATTTCATCGATGTGCTCACTACCGCCAAGACATTCAGCCACATCATCACCGGTTAGCTCGACATGAACTCCACCAGGGAAAGTTCCTAGATCGCGATGCACTTCAAAGAAACCACGAACTTCATTCATTACATCATCAAAGCGTCGAGACTTGTATCCGTTTGCGGTGGTAATACCATTACCGTGCATTGGATCAGTAATCCATAGTGGTTGGAATCCGGCATCCCTAACTGCTGTTACCAACTTAGGAAGTGCTTCACGAATCTTGTCTGCGCCCATTCTGGTGATAAAAGTTAGTCGTCCGGGTTCGTGGTTAGGATCAAGCTTTTCAATAAGTGCCATCACATCATCAACTGAAGTGTTTGGGCCAAGCTTCACTCCCAGTGGGTTACGAACCCTAGAGAGGAAATCAACGTGTGCACCATCTAGTTGGCGGGTTCTCTCACCAACCCAAATAAAGTGTGCGCTGGTGTCGTATGGAGTTCCAGTTCTCGAATCAATTCGAGTCATTGGACGCTCGTAATCAAATAGCAGCCCTTCGTGACTGGTGTAGAACTCGGTGGTTCTTAGCTCACTAAAGTTTGCACCGCAGGCTGCCATAAATTTGATAGCTCTATCAATATCTTTAGCCATAGTTTCGTACTTGGAGTTAGCCGGGTTATCAATAAAACCTTTATTCCATTCGTGCACTGAACGAAGATCCGCAAAGCCACCCATGGTAAAAGCTCTAATTAGATTCAGAGTTGAAGCTGAAGTGTTGTATGCCTGAAGCAATCGAGTTGGGTCCGGTGTTCTAGAAGCTAAAGTGAAATCGTAGCCGTTGACTGCATCTCCTCGGTAGGCAGGAAGAGTAAGTTCTTCTCGAGTCTCGGTATCAGATGATCTAGGCTTGGCAAACTGGCCCGCCATTCTGCCCATCTTCACTACCGGCATAGAAGCACCGTAAGTTAATACAACTGCCATCTGCAGCAAAGTCTTAACCCGGTTACGAATTCGGTCGGCTGTCGCATCAACAAAAGTTTCAGCACAGTCACCGCCTTGGAGCAAGAAAGCTTTACCCTGAGCAGCTTGAGCAAGACGATCTTTAAGGATGTCTACTTCACCTGCAAAAACCAGTGGCGGGTATTTCGAAAGAGTTGCACGAACTTCGGCAACGGCAGCCTCATCAGGCCAAGTAGGTTGTTGAGCTGCAACGAGAGTACGGTAATTATCCAGACCTTCAATAACGCCTGGTTCTGCTGCAACTACTGGTTCAAATGAAGCCAATTTATGGTTCCTTCTCGGGTTAGATACTTAACGACGGTCTTTCAGTGTTGAGGCATATACGTCGATGTATTCCTGCCCGCTGAGCTTCATCAGCTCATAAATTATCTCATCTGTCACTGCCCGAAGCACCAGTCGATCACCTTCCATGCCAGCAAAGCGGGAAAAATCTAGCGGCTCTCCGACCACCACACCGATTCGACGAATTCGAGGGAACCTTCTACCAATCGGTTGAACCTTCTCGGTGTCAATCATGGCGACCGGGAAAACTGGCACTTTAGCTTCAAGCACCATTCGTGCGATACCTGTTCTACCTCTAAATAATCTGCCATCAGGAGATCTGGTTCCTTCAGGGTAAATGCCTAGCAAGTTGTTTTGTGCTAGCACACCTAGACCGGTGTTGAGTGCTGCTTCGGAAGCCTTACCGCCACTTCTATCAATAGGCAGCTGACCAGTTCCTTTGAAGAACCATCTGGTTAGGGTGCCCTTGATTCCCTTACCCGTGAAATATTCGCTCTTGGCAAGGAAAACCACTGGGCGACGAAGCATTAGAGGCAAGAAAATTGAATCTGAGAATGAAAGGTGGTTGGATGCCAAGATGGCTGCGCCATCGGTTGGAATCTTGTTTGCGCCTCTGACCCAAGGTCTAAAAAGAACTTTAAGGATCGGCCCTAGGATGAAGTTTTTCAGCAAAAAATACCACATGCTGGACCTCCATCTCTTCCCGAACTAGCTTGAAAGATAAGTTTACCGCGGGAGTGAATGCAATCTAGCCAGATCAGCTACGCCAACAACCCCTGCATCATTGCTCAGTTGAGCCGCGACTAGTCTTAGTTCCGGCCTGAAGCCTCTGGCTGGAAGATGTTCTAGGAACGCCTTACGGATAGGTTCAAGCAGCAATTCTCCTGTTGCGCTGACTCCTCCTCCGATCACAACTAGTTCTGGATCTAAAACGGCAGCTAGAGAAGCAACTGCAAGGCCTAGGTTCTGACCGACTTCAGTCAGCAATCTCAGTGCCCCCACATCGCCTTCCTGTATTGCCTGGTATACCTCGACTCCGGTCAATTCACCGGTTGCGTTAGCAAGCTCTCTTAATCGAGCACCTTCCTGTGTCTCCTGAGCAACTAACTCTTTAGCCGAATTCAATAGAGCAGTTCCAGAGCCATACTGTTCCAAGCAACCATGCTGTCCACAGCCGCAGAGCTTACCGTTCGGGACAAAAATGCTGTGACCTAGCTCAGCTCCGATACCAAAGCCTCCTCGGAATAGTTCACCGTTGGCAATAATCGCTCCGCCGACACCAGTTCCGATAGTTAGCATCACCATGTGAGTACTGCCTTGACCTGCACCAAAACGGTATTCAGCCCAGCCAGCAGCGTTAGCGTCATTCTCAATAAATACAGGAATCCCGAGATCTGCTTCGAGTTTTGCCTTCAAGGGCTCATTTCTCCAACTCAGGTTTGGTGAATAAACCACAACGGCCTGATTGGCATCAATAAATCCAGCAGCCGCAACTCCAACTGCGCCTATTTCAACACCAGTTCTAAGTTCATTAACCATAGAAACCACCGCAGCTTGAAGAGCTTTTGGATCTTCGGCTGGAGTTGGCACCTTGAGTTCACGAAGGATTTCCCCTGTTTCAGAAACCAGGGCACCAGCAATTTTGGTTCCCCCGATGTCGATTCCAACGGTATTCATCGATTTCCTTCGCTTTTTAACAACTTTGGTCAGTATATCGGCAAGGGGCACAATAGCCTAGTGGGCTAGGAATGAGCCCCGCCACGGGTAGAGTAGTGAAAAGTTTCATTTACAGGCTGGAGACAGAGATGAAGACCAACGAAATTCCACTAATAGTTACCTCTGCACCTGGAGCTAACATCACCGATCTCTTAATCGAGCGCGTCAAGCAAGATCCAAAACTACCCCTAATGTCTAAACAAACCCAGCCTGGTATTTGGGAAGACGTCTTAGCTGGCGACTATCTAAAAGAGGTTACTGACCTAGCAAAGGGCTTTATCGCATCTGGCATCGAAGTTGGTCAGCGCGTTGGCATCATGAGCCACACCCGTTACGAGTGGGCGTTGTGTGATTTTGCTCTCTGGTTTGCTGGCGCTGTTTCAGTCCCTATTTATGAATCCTCTGCCCCAAGCCAAATTGAGTGGATTCTTTCTGACTCGGGTGCGACAGCAGCTTTATTTGAAGATGCGACTTTGCTCGAACTTTTCAAGAGTGTGAAGAGCAATCTTCCAAAAGTTGCTAAGCAGTGGGTTTTTGAAAGCAATGATCTTAAAGAATTGGTTAAGTTAGGTAAGAACGTTACCGATGCAGAACTTGAGGCCAGAAGAACTGCAAACGGACTCCAAGATTTAGCAACCATCATCTATACATCTGGAACAACAGGTCGACCTAAGGGTTGTGAACTGGTTCACCAAGGTTTCGTTGATCTGTCTCGCAATGCTCAAGCAGTTTTACCGCAGGTTGTTTGTCCAGGCGGATCAACAGTTCTGTTCTTGCCAATGGCACACGTGTTCGCTCGATTTGTCTCTGTGCTTTGTGCTGCCGGTGGTGTTCAAGTTGGACACCAACCAGATGCGAAGAGTGTTGCACCGGCTATGCAGAGCTTCCACCCAACTTTCTTGTTGGCAGTGCCAAGAGTCTTTGAAAAGGTTTATAACTCAGCGGAACAACGTGCGGAAGGAGCAGGAAAAGGAAAGATTTTCCATGCTGCCGCTGAAACTGCTATTGCTTGGTCCATGGCACTGGATACCAAGAAGGGCCCGAGCCTTTCTCTAAACATCAAGCACAAACTCTTTGATGCGCTTGTATACAAGAAACTTCGAGCAGCTATGGGTGGTCGCGTGAAGTATGCAATTAGCGGTGGTGGACCACTTGGTGCTCGGCTTGGTCACTTCTATAGAGCTATCGGATTGATTGTTTTGGAAGGTTACGGACTTACCGAAACTACAGCTCCAGTAACCATTGGTAGACCAGACAATGTCAAAATCGGTAAAGTCGGTTTCCCACTACCTGGTTGCGGTGTCCATATTGCTGATGATGGTGAGATTTGGCTACGTGGAACAAACGTTCTCAAGGGCTATTGGAATAACAAGGATGCCACCAAGTCAACTTTCGAAGGTGACTGGTTCAAGACTGGAGACATCGGCGCTCTTGATGACGATGGTTTCCTTGCTATTACAGGTCGTAAGAAGGAACTGATTATTACCGCTGGTGGTAAGAATGTTGCCCCAACACTTCTTGAGGATCCACTTCGTGCCAATTCTCTTGTTAGCCAAGCTGTCGTCATCGGTGATGCGAAGCCTTTCGTTTCTGTTTTGGTTTCAATTGATGAAGAAATGCTTCCACTCTGGCTTGAAAACAAAGGAATCAAGGAGAAGCTCACTCTTGATGAGGCTCGTTCAAACATCGCAGTGCTAGCTGAAGTGTCTAGTGCAATTGAAAAGGTAAACTCACAATTCTCCTCCGCTGAATCAATCCGTAAGTTTGCGCTGCTACCCTACGACCTGACAGAGAAGAGTGGGCACCTCACTCCTTCTTTGAAGATAAAGCGTTCAACCGTTGTTGAGGACTTTGGGAACTTGATTGATGACATCTATGCAAATAGCGCTAAGTCATCTTGTCACAACATTGGTGATTACAAGGCCTAACGCATAAACCAATCTGATCGGCGTAAAAGCTTCATGGCTTCCTTGCGCTCTTCTGCGGTCAACCTGTCTAAGTAGAGCAAGCCATCGAGGTGGTCATACTCATGTTGAATAGCCTGCGCCATTAACCCAGCTCCAGAAATAGTGATTTCACTTTGATCGAGTAATTGTCCAGTCAATGAAGCCTCAGGATATCTAGTTGTCATGTGCCAGTGGCCCGGCACCGATAGACAGCCTTCTTCAGTCAGAAATGGTTCACCCAAAAGTACTAGGTTCTTTGGGTTGATTAGATAACCAACTTTCCCTCCGACGTTATAACTAAACGCTCGAAGTGAAATACCTATCTGCGGGGCGGCCACACCTGCTCTGCCAGGGACTTTAGTGGTGTCAATAAGATCGGCAATTAGTGATTCGGTCTTAGCGCCAAAATCAGTTATCAAATCACACGAAGATTTTAGAACTGGGTCGCCATAGAGACGTATTTCTCGAACAGTCATGAACTAGTTGGACTTGGCCAAACCCTCAACAACTAATGCGGCAAGCTCACGAGCAGCTTCACGAGTGTTACGGTTCAGTTGATCAAATTTGATGACCGAACCGGCTGCAAGAGCAGGATCATATGGAATCTTTACTACTGCGCGAACACGGGATTTGAAGTGAGCTTCAATCTCATCCAGTTTCACCAGGTTAGTTCCCTGGGTTGCGGTGTTAAGTGCAACAACTGAGCCTCTTACTAGATCGCCATAGCCGTTAGCTTCGAGCCAGGTTAGGGTCTCGGAAGCCAATCTGGCTTCGTCAACTGAACCACCAGAAACAATTACCAATCCGTTTGCTCGTTGTAACGTTGGTCGCATAACCGAGTGGACGATACCGGTACCACAGTCGGTAAGGATGATTGTGTAATAACGGGCTGCCATATCGGCAACCACGTTGTAATCTCCTTCGTCGAATGCTTCAGATAGCATCGGATCGCTATCAGATGCGAGAACATGAAGTCTGGTCACATCTCTTGAAACCATAGTTGAGAAATCTGTGAAGCCATCGATAGCTGCTGCTCGGTTAACAACATCTCTAACCGTGAACCTGGTTGACTTGCTAACACGTTCTGCGAGAGTTCCACGGTCTGGGTTAGCGTCAATCGCGATAACACGATCTTCTCTGGCAAGCGCCATGGCCATTCCAAGCAAAGTGGTGACAGTTGTTTTCCCCACTCCTCCCTTACGGGTTAGCACTGGCACAAATCTTGCGCCACCTCCCAGGTTGGTAGCAATCCGAGCATCGACTGCTTTACGTTCGCGAACGCGAAGGTTATCGCCTAGGTTGATGCTCTTTAGGGAAAGGAAGTAGATGAATCTGCGGAAACCAGATTCAGGTGCGGGCCTGGTCTTGGAATTGACTTCGATAAGGCGATCGGCGGTAAGCATCGCAGCTGGCTCTGGCTGATCAAAGGTATCTCCGCGCAGGCTATCCCTTCTTGAATAGCCAGTTTGGGAAGCAGCAAGGCTCGCGGTTTCAGACGCCCCACCGGCTGGAACAATCGCTGTGGCTTCAGTAACAACTTTGATTGATGAGGTAGTTGGAGTCAGATCAACTGTGCTTGCTTCGATCCCGGCTGCACCGAGCTCAGCGTTAGATTCTGATGCCTCACCCGAACGAGAGTTTTTACCTTCAAATTTGTCAGCCAAAGCTAATTCCTTATGCATTTCAATTCAAGGCAAATTGAGCCCTGAAACAATAACTTATTGGGTAAGTCTATTCGCTAACTTTAGGTTCAACCACGAGGATGAGGTCCCCTGATTCAACCGCTTGGGTCTTGGCTATGGCTAAACGCCTGATAACGCCTGACATATTGGCCGTGATAGTCGCTTCCATCTTCATAGCCTCTATGGTAGCGACAGGCTGACCAAGCTCAACTTGAGTACCTTCAACCACCTGAAGAGTAACAACTCCAGCAAAAGGAGCTGCAACTTCTGCTGGGTTCGCCAAATTCGCCTTTTCAGCAGAGACAACTGTTGTGGCTATCTTTCGATCTCTGATGTTAATAGGACGCAATTGGCCGTTGAAGGTAGCCATAACTGTTCTAAAGCCTTTGGTATCAGGTGAACCAATTGCCTCAAGTCCAACAAAGATTCTCACTCCCTTAGATATCTCGACAACATGCTCGTGGCCCTGCTCTAGGCCATAGAGATAATCCAAAGTGTCCACTGGGTCAAGGTTGCCAAATGTTGCTCTAGCTTTTTCGAACTCAACTGTTGGCCCAGGGAAAAGCAATCTATTCAGAGTGCTTCTCCTGAGCTTGGCATCATCAGAAACTAGGTTTTTCAAATCTGCAGGTGATACAGCGACTAGACCAAACTTCGGGCTCTTACCTTGAAGCACTTTAGTTCTGAAAGGTTCTGGCCAACCACCAGGAAGATCCCCTAGTTCGCCTGCCATGAAACCAACGACTGAATCTGGAATGTCATAGTTCTGTGGGTTGGCGGCAAAATCAGCAGGGTCTGCATTTACCGCTACTAAGTGAAGCGCAAGATCACCTACAACTTTTGAAGATGGAGTGACCTTCGGTGGTCTTCCGAGAATTTCATTAGCAGCTGCATACATGTCTTCGACTCGTTCGAACTGGTTACCTAAACCCAGTGCAATAGCTTGCTGACGAAGATTGCTTAGTTGGCCACCTGGAATCTCGTGCTTGTATACACGGCCGGTAGGTCCGCGCAAACCAGACTCAAACGGCGCATAAACATTTCTAACTGCTTCCCAATAGGGTTCAAGAGCTGTGATCTCATCAAGTGTGATTCCAGCATCTCTATCAGTGTTTTCAAGAGCAGCAATCAAAGCTGAAGCTGACGGTTGGCTAGTTGTTCCTGCCATTGGTGCAGCAGCAACGTCCACAGCGTCGACACCGGCATCTATGGCTGCAATCAAAGTTGCTAACTGACCGCCTGCCGTGTCGTGAGTATGCAGATGAACTGGAACATCAAACTCAGCACGCAGAGCCTTTACCAACTTGGCTGCAGCTTGAGGTCGAAGAAGTCCCGCCATGTCTTTGATAGCAAGAATGTGTGCACCAGCGTTAACTACCTGTCTAGCTAAAGTTAGGTAATAGTCGAGTGTATAAAGTTTCTCGTTTGGGTTTAGCAGGTCACCGGTATAACAGATTGCGACTTCAGCAACTGCGGTCTTTGTCTTTAGCACAGCGCTAATAGCAGGAAGCATCTGATCAACATCGTTGAGTGCGTCAAAGATTCTAAAAATATCCACGCCAGACAGCGCTGCTTCCGAAATGAACGCTTCAGTTACCTCAACTGGGTAAGGGGTGTAGCCAACCGTGTTCTGACCCCGAAGCAACATTTGAATACAAATGTTTGGCATTGCTTCCCTTAGAGCTGTCAGTCTTGCCCATGGGTCTTCGCCTAGGAATCGAAGAGCCACGTCATATGTTGCTCCTCCCCAAGCTTCAACCGAGAACAACTTGTGCAACACTCTTGCCTCGTAAGGAGCAACCTGAACAAGATCGCGAGATCTGACTCTCGTCGCTAGTAGCGACTGATGAGCGTCTCTGAAGGTTGTATCGGTAATCGCAACAGCTGATTGTGCTCTCAGTGCTTGAGCAAAACCTGAAGGGCCTAAGTCGATTAGCTGTTGACGTGAACCATGTGGTGCTGGCTTAGTCAAATCAAGTTTTGGAAGCTTAGAAGCTGGTGAGATTAGGTCTCCCCTTGATCCATATGGCTGGTTGACTGTGACATCGGCTAACCAGTTTAGAATCTTGGTTCCTCTATCGAGCGAAGCGTGTGCAGTTAGCAGTTCAGGTCTCTCATCAATGAAAGCTGTGCTTAACTCACCGGCTACAAAGCTAGGGTCAGCAAGTACACCTTGTAAGAAAGCGATGTTGGTGGAAACTCCACGAATTCTAAATTCAGCAAGGGCACGCTCTGCACGGTTTACCGCGGTCTTAAGATCTCTGCCTCTGGTAATTAGTTTTACAAGCAGTGAATCAAAGTGTGGACTGATTTCACTTCCAGTAGAAACCGTTCCGCCATCAAGTCGAATACCAGCACCACCTGGTGAGCGATAGGTACTGATTTTTCCTGTGTCTGGCCTAAAACCAGCCGATGGATCCTCGGTCGTGATTCTGCATTGAATGGCAAATCCATGCATTTCAATCTTGTCCTGGGTCAGTTCTAGCTCTGAGAGGGTTTTACCCGAAGCGATAAGCATTTGAGATTGAACCAAGTCAATGCCAGTTATCTCTTCAGTGACAGTGTGCTCGACTTGAATTCTAGGATTCATTTCAATGAAGACATGTTTGCCAGCATTTGGGCCAACTGTATCGATTAGGAACTCAACTGTTCCAGCATTGACGTAACCAACTTGCTTAGCGAAGGCAACAGCGTCTCGGTATAGATCTTCACGAAGCTCTTTAGAGATATTAGGGGCAGGGGCTATCTCAACAACTTTTTGGTTTCTTCGCTGCACTGAACAGTCGCGCTCAAATAGGTGAACTACGCTGCCTTGACTATCAGCCAAGATTTGCACTTCAATGTGTCTCGGTCGTAGAACTGCTTGTTCAAGAAATACCCGTGCATCACCAAAGGCACTCTCAGCTTCACGCATGGCTTCACCGAGTGCAGCTGGAAGAGATTCCTCATCTGCAACGCGACGCATACCTCGTCCACCACCACCGGCAACAGCTTTTACGAAAAGTGGAAAACCAATCTCTTTAGAATCTTCGATTAGAACTACTGTGTCTTCAGATTGTCTAGAAGATTTTAGAACTGGAACATTTGCGGCAATTGCTGCTTCTTTAGCATTTACCTTATTTCCAGCTAGTTCTAGAACATCCGAGGTAGGTCCAATAAAAGTAATGCCATTAGCTTTTGCAGCTTCTGCTAGTTCTGGATTCTCGGATAGAAATCCATAGCCTGGGTAAATAGCGTCAGCGCCACATTCAAGCGCTACACGAATGATTTCTGAGACATCTAGGTAAGCACGAACCGGGTGACCGATTTCACCGATCTGATAAGCCTCATCTGCTTTGAGTCGGTGCGATGAGTTTCGGTCCTCATAGGCAAATACGGCAACAGTCTTAGCTCCTAGTTCATAAGCTGCCCTAAAGGCGCGAATGGCTATTTCGCCTCGGTTGGCAACCAAAATCTTGCTGAACATGCGTTCCTAACTGCAGTCAGACGAACAAATAACGGGTTGTGCCTAAATCAAAAGGTAGCCTAGACAGGTGCAGGTATTAAGCATTAGCGCCTTGAAAGGCGGAGTTGGTAAAACCACGGTTACCCTTGGTCTTGCCTCTGCCGCCATGTCTAGGAACTTACGCACACTGGTGATTGATTTAGACCCACAGTGCAACGCAAGCATTGGTTTAGGTGCGGTTGGGGAATATGACTCTTCAGCGGCCGAAGTAATCAAGAAGCCCCGGCACAACACTGTGCTAAGGGCAATTGTAGTCTCATCTTGGGCTAAGGGGCAGTCAGGGCGCTTAGATATCATGGTCGGCAACCCTAGATTGACCATCGAAAATAAGGGAAACCCTTCTTTCAAATCCCTATGGCAAATAGAGCGGGCCTTAGCAACAATCGAAGATAAATACGATCTCGTCCTTATTGACACTCCGCCGTCAATCGGCGCTTTGACCCGGATGGCTTGGGTCGCAAGTGATCGTGTTCTGTTAGTTGCTGAGCCAACAATAAACTCAGTAATTTCCATAGAAACAGCGGTGAAAGCTCTTGTCGAGCTTCGTAACAAAGTGAATCGTCGAGTTCATTTGCTAGGTGTTTTGGTGAATAGGCTTCGAGCCAGCGTCGCTGAGCACCAGTTTCGAGTGAATGAATTAGAGGAGCTATTTGGAGATCTGATGCTCAATCCCCCGCTTGAGGAGAAGACGGCTCTGCAACAAGCTTCCGGTGCAGGTAAATCAATCCACACTTGGCCTGGTCAATCGGCTGCCAAATTAGCCAACCGTTTTGATGTTTTACTTGAGCAGGCCTTAACTGCATTTCAAGCCGAAGATCCAGGTAGCACGCTTCGTAAGCGCAAAGCAGATGCTAAGAGTCGATTCTCTAAACGCAGTCGAGACACTAAGCCAAGTTTTCCTGCCAAACCAGAAATAGTTAGAGAAGTTGTTATTGAAGCGGAAGAAGTTCCGACTGTCTCGCCAGAGTATGAAGATAAGTTCAACGAAGTGATTCGTCAGACATTGACCAAGAAACAGATAAAAGCTCTAACTCAAAAGTCAGAGGAAGAGAACTAGATAGCTTTTTTGCTCAGTCGCTTGAGCGTCAGTTCATCGAGGTCTTCGATGTGGCTTGGGTTGATGGTGGTAAGAGTCGCCTCGACCTCACCAAGAACCTTGCCAACAGAAATTCCAAATACTCCTTGACCACGATCTAGCAGGTCAATAACCTCATCGACTGAAGTGCACAGGTAAACTTTAGCTCCATCGGAAATCAAAGTGATTTTGGCTAAGTCGCTGATTCCAGCTTCACGAAGTTGCTGAATGGCAATTCGAATCTGCTGCAGTGATACCCCGGCATCAATAAAACGTTTGATGAGTTTTAGAACTAGGATGTCTCGGAATGAGTAAAGTCGCTGAGTTCCAGAACCTGATGCGCCTCTGACACTTGGCTGAACGAGTTTCGTGCGATCCCAATAATCAAGCTGGCGGTAGCTGATACCCGCTGCACCAGCAGCTGATGTTCCTCGGTAACCCACGTTTGGGTCATGCCAAGGTTGTGAGACTGCGAAGAGATCATCCTGCAAGTAGGCGAATTCACTTGCTTCACTAAGCACGATTCGGCCAGTTTCAGTCGTTGGTTCCTTTATGACACCATCAACTTCGGGCTGATTTGAGTCCATGCTGGCCTCCTCTCCTAATACTCTAAAGTTCAACTTGTTATTGAAGCTTTGTTTAATTGTTCCGCTTACCCCTGACCAAAGGGGGCTAATATTCTTCTTCGGCGTGTCGGACTAGTCGATTTTGTCGATTACGGCGCGAATTAGTTCTGCTCTAATGACCGCAAAGTGCGACTCAATCTCATTCGCGTAGGCTGCAGCCCTCGACTTTGCTGCCGGGTCGCGTTGTTTTTTAACGCTGGCAACGACACCTTGGATCAATCCAAGATCTCTGTCCACAGATGTCTTGATTCCGCGTAGGTGTCTAGCTGAAATACCGAAACGTTGAAGTTGCATTAGCGATCTTGCAACTTCAATGTCGCTGTATTCAAAAGGTTCTGAGCCAATCAGCTGTGCTAGCTGGGCCTCCGCAAGCAAAGTCTCATTGATGCCGCTTTCTGCAACAAGCTCCAGCTTGCTGAATTTGCGAGTAACGCTAGGACGTCTAGTTGCGCTAGGTAGCGTTGGCTGCTTTCCAGCATCTAAGTCATCTAAATAAGTTCGAATTACTTTGAGAGGGAGGAACTTATCTCTCTGCAATTCAAGAATTAAGCGAACTCTTTCAATGTGTTCTTCGCTGTATTTACGGTAACCAGACTCAGTTCTAAACGGCGAGAACAAACCTTGATCTTCTAGAAAGCGAATCTTCGAAGGAGTTAGATCTGGAAAATCAACTTTTATCTTGTCAATGACTTGCCCAATAGTGAACAGCCTGCCCGGTCTTGGGGCGAAGAGATTAGAGGCTTCTGAAACGGCCATGATTCTAGATGTCCTTCTTGGATGCAAAGAAAGTCAGGTGATACTTACCGATTTGAACTTCACTGCCATTTTCAAGTTCTGAAGTTTCAACCCGAGCGTTTTGATACTGGGTGCCATTTAGGGATGCAAGGTCAATAACAGTAAAGGTCTTGCCGGCTCTTTTGAATTCAGCGTGTTTTCTAGAAACGGTGACATCGTCCAAAAAGATATCCGCGTTTGGGTGACGGCCAACTGTTGTGACATCCGCATCCAAAAGGAATCTTGAACCTTGGTTAGGGCCACGACGAACTATCAGCAATGCGCTGCCTGAAGGAAGCGCGTCGACTGCTGCTCTTTCTTCATCTGAAAGTGACTCTAAATCACTCTCAATTAGGTCCTCAGAGAAGTTGCGAGTAGCTTCCATGTCATCGCCTGAATGGGCATCTTGGCCAGCTAAAAACTCGTTCACGCACTCTCCTGTTCGTGGTTAAGAATAGCCGACTCTAGGAGGGCAGATTTTCGAATGTTATGAACCTGTCGTAAATAAATGAAACCTGTCCACCAGTAAAGCCAGACACCCCAAAATGCAAAGGCCCAAGCTATCGGGTATATCCAAACAGCGACTTCTTGGGGCACTACCTCGGGAAGGAGCATCAATGGGAAGGCGTATAGCAGAGCAAAGGTGCCAGCCTTGCCGGTGTAGTTCACTGGCAATGGACCATAGCCGACCTTGGCTAAGAAGGGCAAGCTAAAGAACAAGGTGAGATCTCTGGCGACAATGACCAGCACCAACCACCAGGGAACCTTAGACGTTATAGCTAGGCCCAGTAGCGAGGCAAGAATAAATAACCTGTCTGCTGCCGGATCAAGGAGTTGACCGAGACGTGACATTTGATTTAGTTTTCGAGCTAGAAAGCCATCTAACCAATCGGTAAAACTAGAGAAGGCGAGGATTGCGAAAGCTATCAAATTCTGGTCGATCAACATCATCCAGAGAAAAACCGGAACAAGGACCAACCTGAGTGCAGATAGCGCATTTGGCCAAGTAATGACCCTGTCACTCAACTGAAGATTTTGATCAACCATGATTTTCCTAGAATAGCGTTGGGTTAGTGGGTATTGAACGAGAGAACTCTCAACTTTAGCCAAGTGGTCTCCAGATTAACGCTTACGCTTTTCTCTTACTCGCATGCCAATTTCAACCGGTGAACCCTCAAAGCCATAGGTTTCACGAAGTCTTCTGACTATGAATCTTCTATAACCTGGGTCTAGGAACCCAGTTGTGAACAGAACAAACTTTGGTGGCCTTGTGCTTGCCTGCGTAGCGAAAAGGATTCTAGGTTGCTTTCCGCCACGAACCGGGTGCGGGAATTCCATTGCCAATTCCTGAATGAAGGCATTTAGCTTTCCAGTTGGAATTCTGGTATCCCAAGAATCAAGAGACACTTCCAGTGCTGGAACAAGTTTTTCTAAATGGCGACCAGTCTTAGCGGAGATGTTTACTCTCGGAGCCCAAGCAACGTGAGCTAGATCTTGCTCGATTTCACGCTCTAGATACTCTCTACGGTCTTCATCTAGAGTGTCCCACTTGTTGAAAGCAAGAACAAGCGCACGACCAGATTCAAGAGCCATGTCAACAATTCTGATATCACCTTCGCTGATCTTTTCAGTAACATCAAGAACAACTACCGCGACTTCTGCTCGCTCAAGTGCGGATGCTGTTCGAAGTGAAGCATAAAAATCTGCGCCTTGAGCAAGGTGAATTCTTCGACGGATACCAGCGGTATCGACAAAACGCCAAACCTTGCCACCAAGTTCAACTTGCTCATCGATTGGATCGCGAGTAGTTCCAGCTAAATCGTTGACAACTGCACGTTCTGAACCAACCGCTTTGTTCAAAAGGGATGACTTACCAACATTTGGTCTACCGATAATTGCAACTCTTCGTGGACCACCAAATTCTTGCTTGGCAACGTTAGAAACTTCTGGGAGAACCTGCATGACTTTATCTAAGACATCGGCGACTCCTCTACCATGAAGGGCAGAAACCGGATGAGGCTCCCCTAGGCCTAAGGACCAAAGTGCAGCAGCTTCTGCTTCTCCTCTTTCGTCATCAACTTTGTTGGCTAACAAGAGCACTGGTTTCTTACTTGCTCTTAGCATCTTGACTACTCGTTCGTCAGTTGCAGTTGGTCCAACGGTTGAGTCAACAACGAAGAGCACGGCATCTGCTAGTTCAACAGCAATCTCAGCCTGGATAGCAACTGACTTATCGATGCCCTTGGCATCTGGTTCCCAACCGCCGGTGTCAACCAAAGTATATTTACGGCCATTCCACTCAGCCTTATATGAGACACGATCACGAGTTACCCCTGGCTTGTCTTCAACAACTGCTTCACGTCGACCGATGATTCTGTTAACCAAAGCTGATTTGCCCACATTTGGTCTACCCACAATTGCCAACACCGGAAGTGCAGGCAGCATTACTGGCTGCCCATCGGCAGCACCAATTTCTTCAAGGACACGAATGTCCTCTTCGTCTAGATCATATTCAGATAGCCCAACTCGAAGCGCTCGAACTCGAGCCTCTTCTTCATCGGTAGAGAGTGAATTCAAACGATCGAGAAACTCTGGATCGACCGGATCCGCATTAAAGTCTTGGTCTTCCATTTTCCCTACTTAGTTCTTTCAATAATTGTGATGATTGCCTCAACGGTTGAGTCAAAATCTAGTTCTGTGGAATCAACCAACTCGACACCAAGAGCAGGAGAAAGAAAATCGACTACTTTCGCATCGTTTTGATCTCTTTTGGTAATTTGCTCGGCAATTGAAATGCCTTCGGGGAGCTCCGCTGAACGCCTTCTAAGTCTAACTTCTTCTGCGGCAGTTAACAGAATTCTGGTTTGAGCACTAGGGAATACAACGGTTGTGATATCCCTGCCTTCAACCACCACCCCTTCAAAACCTGAGGTCAAGACAAGCTCATGTGTCAGTTCCAGCATGTATTGCCTGATCAATGGCAAGCCTGAAACATCACTTACCTTCTGCCCGATGCTGCTTTCACGGATTTCATAGGTGACATCTGTATTGCCAACTCTGACCCAATAGTTATCCGGATAAAGGGATATCTGGTAGTCAAAGTCTTTGGTCAGAAACTTTTCATCAATTGAAGAAAGCGCTATTGATTGACTTTGAATAAGCCATGTGAGTGCCCGATACGCTGCCCCAGTATCGAGATAGCCGAAGCCAAGCTTTCGGGCAACAGCTTTACTTACGCTTGATTTACCTGAACCGGCTGGGCCGTCAATGGCAACGATATGCATTTAGCCTGCCAAACGCCAGCCATTGGTGCGCAAAGTATTAGTGAGCTTTTCTTCAATGTTGGGAAGTACAGAAAGTTCAACCAAGCCAACTTGAGCACCGCTGGCGTGATCTAATTTCAGGTCTTCAACGTTTAGCCCTGCTTCACCAATCTCAGTGAGCAGTCTTGCCAACTCACCTGGTTTGTCATCAATCATTACTACTACCTGCGCATAAGAGGTATTAGTTGAACCATGCTTACCTGGCAGCCTAGCAATTCCTTGATTTCCCGCCTCTAGAACTTTTCCTAATTTAGCTAAAGAACCTGAAGTACCAACTTGCTCAAGTGCTGTAATAACTTGTTCAAGATCTTTATCAAAGGTTTTAAGCACAGGAAGTAACTCTGCTGAGTTAGCTGAGAGAATTTGCAACCAGAGACTTGGGTCACTGGCAGCGATACGAGTGGTATCCCTTAAGCCTTGGCCAGCAAGAGACAGATCCTTATCTTCAGCAATTGAAAGTTGAGCCGCAAGTAGGCTCGAGATTATTTGTGGAGTATGAGAGATAAGAGCGACAGCGTGATCATGTTCTTGCGCACTCATTCTGATGGGAGTTGAGCCTAGGTCTAACGCTAGCTGTTCAATCTTTTGTGCTGCTGCAGAGTTAGTTGTTTCTTCAACAGCAATAACCCAAGGTCTTCCAACAAATAAGTCAGCGCGACCTGCCAATGTGCCGCCCTTCTCTCGACCAGCCATCGGATGCGAACCGACATATCTACTTGTGTCAGCTGCATTGCTATTTAGGTCAGCAAGAACGGCGCTCTTGACGCTGGCAACATCAGTAACAATCGCTGTTGGAAAATCCTTCAAAGCTCCCATTACAGTCTTAGCTGTAACATCTGGTGGCACACAGACAACAACAATTGAGACATCGTCGCCTTCAACAAGTTTTCTTCCAGCTGCAAAGTCAATAGCTAGCAACTGATTAGCTGGAGATGCGTCACTGATAGAGACATCAATGCCTAGTTTGGTTAGAGCGAGCCCAATACTGGTGCCTAGTAGTCCAGCTCCAATAATGTGAATTTGACCTGTGGTGCGTGGACTCATTGAGCGATATCCAATCGGAGAGCTGTTGCTCCACGAAGGTAAACATGCTGAACTTCAGCTCTAAGCATTTCTAGCTCAGCATTAATCATCACTCTGATAATACGAGGCAGCGCCCCCTCAACATTCATTTCAACAAAGCACATCAGTGGAACATCCCCGAGACCCAGTTCGCGAGCCGCTAAGGCTGGAAACTCTGACGTGATATCTGGAGTTGCAGTGAAAAGAATTGAAATTAACTGATCTGTGTGCATGTTGTTGGCATGCATCATTTTTGCCAATAGTTCAGCAGTAAGTTTTAGTAGATGTTCACGATCATCAGTTTCGAGTTGAATCGCTCCACGAATAGCTCTAAGCGCCACTTCTGTTTCCTCTCGGCTTTAGTTTGGTTGCCACTTTGGCTTTAGGTTTAGGTGGTCTTGGAGCTCTGGTGCTCTTGCCCTCAGCAGCTTTGAGTAAAGCACCGACTTCAACTTTACTGAGCAATCTGGTCTGGCCGGGTTTTAGTGGACCTAGTTGAACAGGACCAAACTGTCTGCGAACTAGGTCTTTGACTGGATGGCCAAGGGACTCAAACATCCTTCTGACCACACGGTTTTTACCAGAGTGAATCACTATTTCAACCAGTGATTCGTAGTCGTTTGAGTCCACAAGATTAGCCTTGTCGGCTTTCATTGGGCCATCTTCAAGCTCTAAACCAGTTAGCAGTTTTTGAATCTCTTGGGCAGATACCTGTCCTTCAACTTTGGCAACATAGGTCTTGGTCACTCCAAATTTTGGATGAGCAAGCATGTTGGCCAGTTCGCCATCATTGGTAAGAATCAGCAATCCCGAGGTATCGGCATCTAATCTTCCTACGTTATAGATCCGGTCTGAGCGCAATGCATACTGCGATAGGTCAGGCCTCCCAAATTCATCTGCCATCGAAGAGATAACTCCGACCGGTTTATTAAGTGCCATGTATACCCGGCTAGCATCTAGTTGAACTGGAGTTCCGCGAACTGAAACTTTGTCCACTTCAGGATTAATGCGGGTACCAAGCTCTTTTACAAGCTTGCCGTTAACCTTCACAGCTCCTGAAGTAATTAATTCTTCGCTAGCTCTTCTGGAAGCAACTCCTGCGTTGGCCAAAACTTTTTGCAGTCGAACACCTTCGGTTGATTCATTCACTTAGTTTCCTGCTGCATTCTCTGGGCCAAAATCAAAATTGGCATCAGGTAGGTATGGACTAATCAGAGGAAGATCATCTAGAGCATTTATTCCCAAGGTTTCCAGGAATGTTTCAGTAGTTCCGTAGTTGATGGCACCGGTTTCACTGTCGGTAAAGACTTCAGTTATCAGCCCTCGGCTGAGCAAAGTTCTAACTACCGAGTCCACGTTTACCCCACGAATAGAAGCGATTTGTCCTCGGGCTATTGGTTGACGGTATGCAATAACTGCAAGTGTTTCTAAAGCTGCCTGAGAGAGCTTGGTTGGGTTCTCATTTGAGATAAATTCTCTAACGGCCCATTCGTACTCTTCTCTTACGAACACTCGCCAACCGCCACCAACTTCACGAAGTTCAAAGCCTCTAGGTCTAGTTCCGTTCTCACCATCAAAGTCAGCTTTCACTGCTAAAACTGCTTGCCTGATATCTGGCACCGGCATGTCAAGAGATGTTGCAAGATGAACAATTGAAAGTGGGACTTCTGCCACCATAAGAATCGCTTCCACAGCCCCACGCAGAGAAGCTGCATCAATTGGTTCATTCATCGCCAAAGAAACTCTTGGATCTTGAGTTGCTGCATGTTGTTCTTCGATGGGAGTTTCCATTTCTGTGCTTTCTTGATTATCAGGAGTCATAATCTGCTCCTAGTGCTGAAAGTTGTTCGTCATCGAAATCTTCTGCACGCCAAGTAATCTGAAGCGGTCCAAGAGATTCTGATTGTTCAAAGCTAACTGCGCTCATTCTGTATAGCTCGAGGATTGCTAGGAACCTGGCTACCAAAACAGCTCTGTCTCGAACCGATGAAATCAGTTCTCTAAAAGTCAGTGTGGTCGCTGCCCGCAGCAGAGCAACTACTTCTGCGGCCTGCTCACGGATGGAGATTCTAGGAGCATGAAGATGTGTTAGCCCTACCATTGGGATTTCACGCGGTGCCATGGTCTCTTCCGCGAGTCTGGCAAAATCCTCCAGAGAAACTGTCCAGACCAATTCAGGACGCTGTGTCTTGAATCGATCATCGAGTCTTACTGAGCGATAGACCCTTCTTGACTCAAAAGCAATCGCAGTTTGGAACCAAGAGGAAATGTCTTTGAAAGCCCGGTATTGCAGAAGTCTTGCAAAGAGCAAGTCTCTAGCTTCCAGCAGCGCAACATCTTCAGCATCTACAACTTCACCCTTAGGCAGTAGCTCGGCAATCTTGATATCAAGCAAAGTGGCAGCCACAACTAAGAACTCAGAGGCCTCTTCAAGCTGGTCTGCATTTTCAAGAGTTCGCACATAGGCGATAAAGTCATTGGTTACTTGACTCAAAGAAATAGAAGTAATGTCTACTTGATGTTTAGAGATTAGCGAAAGCAATAAATCAAATGGGCCTTCGAAGTTACCGATGTTTAATGAGAATCCGTTACTGCTGGTCTCTTCGAGATCGTTATGGAGCACAGCCACGATCAACCATCTCCCTTGCAACAGCTCGGTATAGTTCAGCAGCTTCAGAAGAAGGCGCATATTGGGTTATTGGTCTACCTTGGGCAGATGAATCCTTGAACTTAACCGTCAACTTGATAACGGATTTGAAAACTTTCTTTCCGTAGTCCTTATTTAGATTGTTTAGCATCTCTCTGGAGTGCAAAGTTCTTGGGTCAAACATGGTCGCTAAAATGCCATCAATCTTCAGGTTTTCATTTAGTCGCTCTTGAACAAGTTCAACGGTGTTCTTAATAAGTAGCTCTAAGCCTCTGAGCGCAAAGAAATCACAGGCAACAGGAATCAATACACCGTGGGCTGCCGTTAGCGCATTGACTGTCAGTAGACCCAGTGACGGTTGACAGTCAATCATGATTAGGTCGTAGTCACCCAGCACTGGTCTAAGCACTCCAGCTAGAATTCTTTCTCTGCCAGGTTCTGCAACTAGTTGAATCTCTGCTGCAGATAACTGAATGTTTGCTGGAATTAGATCAAGCCCCGGCACTTCGGTGTGAACAATGACATCGGTTGCTTTGAGTTTGCGATCAAGCATTAGGTCATAGATGGTTTTGACATCTTCGTTGACTACACCAAGGCCTCTGGATAGTGCTCCCTGTGGATCAAAATCAACCAATAGAACCTTGCGTCCGTATTCAGCTAGTGCGGCTGCGGTGTTGATGGTTGTAGTTGTTTTACCAACGCCACCTTTTTGGTTGCAGAGAGCAATGATTCGGGCTGGTCCATGGCTGGATAAGCGTTTAGGAATTGGAAACCTGTGGTCGGCACTTTTACCTGACATTGAGACTTCCTCTCTGGCTTCACAGCAGTAAGTTTTGGCCTAAAAGACCAGTAAAGACAATAACTTTAGTTCTTATAGCCTACCGCTGAGCGCGTGGATGGGCGGTAGCGTAGATCTCTCTCAGCGCGTCCACGGTAACAAGTGTGTATATCTGCGTGGTGGCTACTGAGGCGTGTCCCAGTAGCTCCTGAACCACCCTGACATCGGCCCCACCTTCTAGCAGGTGGGTTGCAAATGAGTGCCTAAAAGTATGCGGAGATACCTCCTTTTCAAACCTGGCGTTTTCGGCCGCTTCGGAGATTATCTGCCAGACACTCTGCCTGCTAAGTCTCGAGCCTCTTTGGTTTAGAAACAGTGCTGGGGTCCCCTTAGCCAAAGCGGCTAGCGATGGCCGGACTCTTATGAGATAGGCCTGCAATGCTGCTTGAGCATATCTACCGACCGGAACGATGCGCTCTTTAGACCCTTTACCAAATAAGCGGATTATCTCTGGGTCGATTAGGTCATCTAGATCGATGTTCACAAGTTCTGAAACTCTCGCGCCAGTGGCGTAAAGCATTTCAACTATTGCTCTATCTCTGACTCTAACCAGGTCCCCCGCTCCACTAATGTCATCTGGCTCTGGGCCGGCTGCCTTTAGTAGGCGTTCGATATCGCTGACCGAAATTGCCTTAGGTAACCTTCTTGGCGCTTTCGGTGGTTTGATTGTGGCAGCAACATCAACTTCTAGAACACCTTCGAAAAGTAAGAATTTATGCAGCCCTCGAACCGCCGCCAGTGTCCTTGCAACGGAAGTTGCGACCATAGCTTTTTTAGTTACCAACTGCTGAACAAAGTCTCTGATGTGGCTTTCCTGCACCTGGTTGGGTGAATCAATATCTAATGCACCGAGGTAGGCGATGTAAGAATTTAGGTCGCGACGATAAGCCAACAGGGTGTTCTTGGCCATTCCTCGCTCGATGGTGAGGTGTCTGAGATAGTTATCAACCGATTGCTGTAATTTAGCCATCAGGTTGTTTTGTTACTCTGCCTTATCGCCGAATAGACGACCGGCAAGAGCTGCCTTGATAAGTCCATGGAATAGTGGATGAGCTTTGGTAGGTCTTGATAGGAACTCTGGGTGAGCTTGAGTTGAAACATAGTACGGGTGAACATCCTTAGGTAGCTCAACAAACTCGACAAGGTCTCCATTTGGTGAAAGACCCGAGAAACTCAAACCCGCATTGGAAAGTTGATCTCTAAACGAGTTGTTAACTTCATAGCGGTGACGGTGACGTTCTTGAACAACTGTTTTGCCATAGGCTTCGGCAACAACACTGCCTGGAGCTAGTTGAGCTTCAAATAGTCCAAGTCTCATTGTGTGACCCATGTCTCCTGATGCAAGTATTTCTACTTGCTCCGCCATGGTGGCAATAACTGGATACTTCGTCTCTGGTTCGAACTCAGTAGAGGAAGCACCTTCAAGACCAACTACGTTTCTTGCATACTCGATAACCATGCACTGCAGGCCTAGACAAAGACCAAGAGTCGGAATGCCGTTTTCACGCGCAAACTTTAGGGCTCCAAGTTTTCCTTCAAGACCCCTAATCCCGAAGCCGCCAGGAACACAAATTGCATCAACAGCACCTAGGTGCTCTCTTGCGCCTTCCTCAGTTTCACAGAGATCGCTGGCAACCCACTTGATTATTACCTTCACCTGTTCAGCAAACCCTCCAGCACGAAGTGCTTCGGTAACTGAAAGGTAGGCATCTGGTAGGTCAACATACTTGCCAACTAGTGCAACAGTGACTTCGCTCAGTGGTTCATGAACTGCTTTTAGAACACTTTCCCAGTGTGACCAGTCAACTTCTCCGGCTTCTAGGTTTAGGTGATTAATAATGTATGAATCTAAACCTTCCTCATGAATAACCGTAGGAATGTCGTAGATGCTATTGGCATCAGCAGCATTGATGACAGCTTCAATGTCAACATCACACATCAATGCGATCTTCTTCTTAATCGCTTCCCCGATTGGGCGATCACTTCGACAAACGATTGAATCAGGTTGAATACCGATAGATCGCAATGTGGCAACTGAGTGTTGAGTAGGTTTGGTCTTTAGCTCACCGCTTGGAGCAAGGTAGGGAACGAGAGATACGTGAACGAAGAAGACTTTGTCTCTACCAAGTTCGTGACGAACTTGACGGGCCGCCTCAACAAATGGAAGTGATTCGATGTCTCCAACAGTTCCACCAATTTCAGTGATAATCACATCTGGTGCTGGACTCTCATGAGCCTGCAGGCGCATTCTGCGCTTAATCTCATCAGTGATGTGTGGAATTACCTGAACCGTGTCACCGAGGTAACTTCCAGCTCTTTCCTTGCGGATTACTTCAGAGTAGATCTGGCCTGTGGTTACGTTGGCTGACTGGCCAAGGTTGATGTCTAGGAATCTCTCGTAGTGACCGATGTCCAAATCGGTTTCTGCACCATCATCGGTTACGAAAACTTCACCGTGTTGGAATGGGTTCATTGTGCCTGGATCAACATTTAGATATGGGTCCAGTTTTTGCATTACAACAGTGAGTCCACGAGCTCTCAGAAGGTTACCCAGGCTGGCGGCAGTCAAACCTTTTCCTAGTGAGGAAGCAACCCCACCGGTCACAAATATGTGTCTTGATTTACCAGAATCCATCGCATCAGCCATGGAATTTAACTTTAGCACTTCTCGGCCAGAGCTCCCCACACTCTCTCAAGACATGCCGAAAATTAGATTGACTTTGCCTCAAAAGCCATCTGTCTAAGTTCCAAAGCATTGGCTTGAGCAGCTTGAGAATCGCGCATACCAGAGAGCATTCTCGCCAGCTCTTCCGTTCTAGCAGGGTCCTCCAATACTTGGACATCGCTGGCGGTGAACTCTGCTGCGGAAGTCTTGGTAACCCTTAGGTGTTGATCTGCGAAAGCTGCAACTTGAGCCAAGTGGGTTACGACGATGACCTGAGATTTCTTGGACAGTTGAGCTAATCGTTTACCAAGTTCGATTGCTGTCGCTCCACCAACCCCAGCGTCCACTTCATCAAAGATAAAGGTTGGGGTGTCCGCTGATGAAGCTAAGACAACTTCTAGAGCAAGCATGATTCGGCTAAGTTCACCACCGGAAGCACCCTTGCCGATTGGTCTAGGTTCTGCACCTGAGTAACTTTCTAAAAGGAAAGTGATTGTGTCTTTACCGGTTGCTGCCAATTGATTGCCACTATCAACGCTGACATGCAGTTTTGCCCCTGCCATCGCCAAGCTAATCAATTCCTGAGTAACACGCTTAGCAAGATCTTGGGCAGCGCCATTTCTTGCTTTGCTGAGTTTTTCCGCAAGGTCATTCGCAGTCATCTCTAGAACCAAGACTTGTTGTTCTACTTTGTCGATGTGCTCTGAAGATGAATCTAATTCGAGCAGCCGCTTTTGACCTTGGATTTGATATTCCAGAACAGCTTCAAGGGATCCGCCAAAACGTTTGATTGCTGTGGTAAGTTCGCTTCTGCGTTCTTGCACCTGATCTAAGCTCAGGCCACTTTCTGCTTCAAGGTTGGCAAGATAGCCAGATAGCTTGGCAGCAACATCATTCAGGTTTACTCCTATCTCTCTCAGAGCGTCAATGTCTTCGGTAAGCGCAGCATCTTTTGCAACTACTCCCTCAAGAGCTTTACAAGCCTGACCGACAAGGCCAATGGCGTCTGAGGAGTCATAGCCTTCGCTTGCTAGGGCTTCGTGAGCGATGCTTGCAGCATTTCGTAAATCCTCGGTGTGCATCAATCTTGCTGCGAGTTCGGAAAGCTCTTGATCTTCGTTTGGCTTTGGAGCTAGTTTTGCTAAATAAACTAAGTTTTCTTCCAACTCGGCAGCTTCACGAATTCTGCCGGTTTGATTTGTCCTTATGTCTTCCAGTTCTTCTTTAGCTTTTCGCCAAGCTTGAAAACTCAACTGATACTCATCCAGGAGTGCAGAGAACTCTGATCCAGCAAACTGGTCCAGCGCGATGCGCTGAGCATTAGCGGATTTCAAACGAATCTGATCTGCTTGCCCATGAACCACCACCAGTCTTTCGCCCAGTTCACTCAAGAGCCCTATCGGAGCACTTCTACCGCCGATGACAGCCCTGGAACGTCCATCTTGAGACACATTTCGAGCAAGGATGAGCTCGCCTTCTTCGACCAAAGCCCCTGCCTCAACTGCTCTTTCAACTACTTCATTAGTGGCAGGAAGCTTCCAGCGACCTTCGACGCTGGTTTGAACTGCACCTTTTCTGATTGAGCCAGCATCAGATCTTTCTCCGAGCAAGAGACCAAGGGCTGTTAGGACCATGGTCTTACCAGCGCCGGTTTCTCCGGTTAGAACTGTTAAGCCTGAGTGAAAGGAAAGTGTTGCTTCTTGGATTACCCCAAGGTCATTGATTTTAAGTTCTTCAATCATGTCTGTTGCGCTGGTTACTCAGCGGCAGCGTCTGGTCCACGCCAACCAGAAACTGGAAGCGAGAACTTACGAACTAGGCGGTCAGTGAATGGGCCTTGACGCAGTCGAGCTAAACGGACAGATTTCTTAGATCTACTAACTTCAACTCGGGCACCAACTGGCAAATCGTGAGTTCTTCTGCCATCGCACCAAAGCACACCCGTTCCAGCGGAACGATCTAATACTTCAACAGCTAATAAGGAGCGAGGACTGATAACCATCGGTCTCGAAAAGAGCGCATGGGCAGACAGTGGAACAAGCAGCATCGCTTCAACGCTTGGCCAAACAACCGGACCCCCCGCACTAAATGCATATGCGGTTGAACCGGTTGGTGTCGCCATGATTACACCGTCGCAACCAAAGCTTGATAGTGGACGACGATCTATTTCAACGACCACTTCGAGCATGCGTTCAGCAGCACTCTTTTCAACAGTTGCTTCATTCAGTGCCCAGGTTCTATAAACTTCTTTGCCATCAACTAAAACTCGAACATCTAGTGTGAAACGTTCTTTGACTAAATAGTCTCTGGCAACTACTCGGGCAACCGCATGAGAGAGACCTTCGCGTTCGCTCTCAGCCAAGAAACCAACGTGACCGAGATTGATTCCCATCAGCGGGGTTGCACTCTCACGAACAATTTCTGCAGCCTTCAAGATTGTGCCGTCGCCACCTAAAACCATCACAAGTTCTAGCTGATCTTCGGTAACTGTTGTTCCTAAGGCTTGCACTGATTTCAAAAATGATGAGTCCAGTGAATGAGCGTTCAAATATTCTTCGATTTCTGAAGATTGAACTGGAGTCATTACAGGAATAAGGTTTGCGGCCAACAGTTGCTGGGTGGCTTCGATGGTAGATTCAACAGCTTCTGGGCGACCGGTGTGGGTCACGAGCAAAACAAAGCGCTGCTCAGCCATTGGGCTCTCCTCTACTTCTTAGACTCGCTCTTTAGCCAGTTCATCAATTCTGCCAGACCAGTCGATGCTGTGGTTAGTCTCCACAGCGTTCAACCAGACTAGGAACTCAATATTGCCATGTGTTCCAGGCAGCGGCGACTTGATAAGGCCTTGGATATTCAGACCAACAGCCTTAGCTTCATCAAGAACTTGCCTGATGGCGCTGGCCCTAAGCCTATGGTCGTTGACGATACCTGAAGCATCCAGAGATTTCTTGCCAACTTCGAATTGCGGTTTGACGAGTAAGACAAAGTTGGCATCTGGTGCAACTGCCTTCATTTGGGCAAGAACGAGAGTCAATGAGATAAAACTTAGATCTGCAACGACCAACTCGATGGTGGTTGGTTCTAGTTTTCTGTCCAACCGCTTGCCAACTACTGTCGAGAGTAACTCCGGGGTCAGCTCACGTGCATTGAAGTTCTCAATATTGATAACCAAACGGTTATCCAGTAATGATTCCGCTAATTGGGAGTGCCCAACATCCAAAGCAATTATTTTTGCTGCCCCGTAGCGGAGCAAGACATCGGTGAAACCTCCGGTTGATGCGCCAACATCAAGACAGATCTTGCCTGCGATTTCGATTTCTGGAAAAGCATCAAGTGCAGCAGCTAATTTGTGCCCTGCTCTGGATACATAATCAATAGCTTCAAGAACAACAAGCTCAGCGGCTGGTGTCACCGGCTGTGACGACTTTCTTGCTTCTCTACCATCAATAAAAACACGACCTGATTCAACAAAAGCAGAAGCCTGGTTTCTAGACTTCGCAAGTCCTCTTTCGACTAAAGCAACATCGAGGCGAACTGAATTCTCATCCACGTTAAAGCTCAGTTGGCTGCTCGGCGGCAGCGTTTAGTTGAGACTCAAGTTTTTCGCGTAGTGCAGAAAATGCTGCCGGTTGTTCGGCCAAATCTAGAGACGCAATTCTTGCAAGCTCTGCTTCCAATTCTTCTAATCTGTCGCTCATTTATGCCTTCGTTTCATACAGTGCACTTTGCACATCAAGAAAGTGAATATGCTTTCCAGATTCCCAAATCACACAGGCTGCTGCTCTAAGCGCCTCGATTGACCCTGGATCACCTTCAACCACCATAACTTTATCGCCAAGCAGTTCAACGCTTGCTCCCCCACACCGCCAACCACGCTTGGATTTGGTTGGTTCGACATAGTCGACAAGCAAATCGGCGAGCGTTTGCAAAATGTATTTAGGGCGTTCTTCACCTTGTGCTGCTAGAACATCTTTTCTAGAAGCTATGCCGGTCAATGCAACCGCACTGTCGACCACAGCTCTGTTTGCTCCCAGAATGTCTGTCTCTAAACGATCGCCAACAAAAAGTGCTGATTCCTTATTGAATCTAGCCAGTGCAGTTTTATAAATTGCGGGTTCAGGTTTACCTGCTACAAGAGGGAACTGACCGACTGCAGTGTGCACTGCACTTACTAAAGTTCCGTTGCCTGGCGCAATACCTTTTTCTTGTGGCAAGGTCCAGTCGTTGTTAGTCGCTATCCAAATCGCACCGTTGGCAATTGCATATGACGCTTCTGCCAAATCTCGCCAAGAGACATCAGGTGCAAAACCCTGCAACACTGCAACAGGTTTGTCATCGCTATCATCCACGAGCTTAAAACCACCAGCCAAAACAAATCCTCGAAGTCCTTCGCCACCGACAACTAATACTTTTGAACCAGCAGGAACCTTGCTCGCAAGTAACTCGACTGCAGTTAGTCCCGAAGAAATGACATCTGTATCTTTCGCATTAACGCCAAATCCAACTAATTGCTGAGCAATTGATTCAGGTTTTCGAGATGAGTTATTAGTTACGTAACCAACCGCGATTTCTCTTGCATGCAGTTCGGCTATTGCTGGAACAGCATCAACAATCGATGACTGGCCTTCGTAAATTACACCATCTAAATCTGCAAGAAGTAAATCGTATCGATTCCAAATCTTGTTAGCGACCACGACCTGGGCCTCTACTTCTTCCCTTTGGTGGCCCACCGAATCCTCGACCACCGCCAGGTTTGAACCCACCCTTAGGCGGAGGACCACCGCTGCGTGGTCCGCCAGTGAACGGTGGACGTTTTGGCTTCTCACCAGAATCTGCGTCATCACGATTTGGCTTTCCTCTATTTGAGGAAGGATCCCGAGGTGTCCTGGCCACGGCATCATGCTGGGATTTTGAAGGCCGCGCCGATCTGGACACCTCGGGAATCTGTATCTCCTCAATCACTGAGAAGACTTCATTCTCGGGGTTGCTGTTCCCGATAAAGTGTTGCTCTGCACGTTCTGCCAATTCTGACCAACGCTTTGCTTCACTTTCTCTGTTCCCGATTATAAGGGTATTTGCATAAGCATGGAATAGATTTGTGGAAAATTCAAAAACTTTTGTTGGATCTAACTCTGGAATCTCAAGTTCAGCCAGGGCTAAATCGTTTTCATTTAGGTCCAGGCGGGCACCCGACATAGCAATAGCTAGGTTAACCCGAACTGAAGGCTGAAGAGATTTTCTATCCACAGATCGCCCAAGTTCTAGTGCCTTCTGCGGTCTACCCAGTCCTCTTTCGCAGTCAACCATGATTGGCAACTGATCATTGGACCCAGAAAGTCTGCGGTATGTAGTTAGCTCTCGAAGCGCTAGACCATAATCGCCAACCTGGTAAGCCGTAATTCCGAGAGTCTCCCTGACGATTGCTATTCGACCTGCTCGACGAGCTGCAGCCAAGGCATGCAGATGCGCTAGCTCTGGATCCTGTTCATGCAGCAGACTAACCATAGCTAGGTGTCTTGCAGTCATTTCCGCATTCTCAGCAGTCAAAGTTTTTAGTTGAACGCGGATACCGAGTTCTAAATCTTGATCGGTAATCTCCTCTGGAATCATTGGAGATTTTGGCGCATCCTCGCGGATAGGCTGAGCTACGCGATTCTGCCACTCAGGGCGTTCTTCTCTGCCACCACTGCGGCGCTCAGCTCCTGCTGGCTTCTTTCTGTCATCTCCACCGGCACTCCGGCGATCTTTTGATTCTGGTCTATCATTCATGAGTTTCTCCTATCAAAATCTTAAAACATCTGTTAAATAAAAATGGCCACCTTGTTACCAAGGTGGCCATTTTCTAAATTAAGTCCGGCGGTGTCCTACTCTCCCACAAGGTCCCCCTTGCAGTACCATCGGCGCAGAGAGTCTTAGCTTCCGGGTTCGGAATGTAACCGGGCGT